>Ga0207967_1000177_pt1 | contig 29829 bp, 18 predicted proteins | sample LakWasMet20_HOW5_2_FD_183866 | JGI IMG/M metagenome (GOLD analysis project Ga0207967, IMG submission 183866) | Freshwater sediment methanotrophic microbial communities from Lake Washington under simulated oxygen tension - Sediment Metagenome... | ecosystem: Environmental > Aquatic > Freshwater >...
ATTGCTGCTGTCCACGCTCAATCAGTTTAGGGGCATGCCTTAACAGCATGGTCAGCAGCAATACCTGAATATGAGAGCCATCCACGTCCGCATCCGACAATATGCATAACTTGCCATAGCGTAGACCCGAAAAATCAGGGTTATCCTTGAGCGTGTGCGGTTCTATGCCCAGTGCCACGAAAATGTCATGCACTTCCGAATTGGCAAATATGCGCCCGGCATCAACCTCCCAGGTATTTAACACCTTGCCGCGCAGCGGCAGCAAAGACTGGAACTCATTGTTACGCCCCATCTTGGCGCTGCCGCCAGCTGAGTCGCCCTCCACCAGAAACAGTTCGGCTTCCAGCGTACCGGCAGCTTCACAGTCCGTGAGCTTGGCTGGCATGAGATTGATGCCGCTGGTCTTGCGTTTTTCAATTTTCTGTGTAGATTTATTACGGGCAGCGGCAGAGCGGTTCACCAGGTCAGAGATGCGTTTTGCATGCTCCACATTCTGGGTCAGCCAGTTCTCCATGAGTGGCTTAACGGCGGATGCCACCATTTTCATTGCATCGCGGTTGGTCAGTTTTTCTTTAGTCTGGCCCTGAAATTGCGGATCCAGCACCTTGGCAGCCAGCACATAACAGACGTTATTCCAGACATCCTCCGATGAGACTTTAATGCCACGCTGCATCATGCCGTGATGCTCCATGAACGATTTAACCGCTTCGAATACCCCATTACGCATACCGGCTTCATGTGTGCCGCCAGAAAGTGTAGGAATAAGATTCACATAGGATTCGCCGCGGCCGCCGCCTGCCCCAAAGAACAATGCCCATATCGCACCCTCGCCTTTGGAGATGCCGTCGGTATTTTCCTGATGATAGAACTCGTCGGAAATAATCGGGATCGGTACGTCATCATCCGCGATTTCACGCTCGCCGATCAGTTCATCCAGGTATTCCGGCAAACCATCCGCATAGGTCCATGAACGCTCTTCAAAACCATCACTGCCTTCGATCGAGAGTGTAACGCTGACGCCGCGCAACAATACCGCCTTGGATTTGATCAGGTGTTCAAGCTGCTGAATTGAAACTTTCGGTGAATCAAAGTATTTAGGATCAGGCCAGCATTTCACTGTGGTGCCGGTATCCCGTTTCAGGCACTTGCCGGCTTCGGTTAATGGCTCAACGCAGTTGCCGTTCTCAAAAGACAGGTGATACATTTTGCCATTACGCTTCACCTTGACCTCTAGCCGGGTCGATAAAGCATTCGTGACAGAAACACCTACGCCATGCAGGCCGCCCGAGAAGCGATAGGAGCTGCTTTCGTCTTCTTTATCGAACTTACCACCGGCATGCAGCTGCACAAATACGAGTTCTACGGCAGGCTGGGTTTCACCTTTAGGGACTTCCACCGGAATGCCGCGGCCATTATCAGTGACTTCTACCGCGCCATCCTTGAAAACAGTGACGTGGATATTGGTGGCATGGCCGCCTAATGCCTCATCTGCCGCGTTATCAATCACCTCCTGAACAATGTGCGTAGGCGAGTCCGTCCGGGTGTACATGCCGGGTCTGGCACGCACCGGCTCCAATCCCCTTAAAACCTTTACCGAATCTGCGTCGTATTCTTTTTCTGCCATTGCGCTAACCTTTAAAGTTTATATTCCAAGTTTAATTTACCTGAGCTTGTTTTTATTAATTAATTAAACTTTTTAGCCAGATTCTATTAAAAAATTGCCGGAACCGTAATAGGTGGCTTAACTTGAGCGGTCAAGAATGCTGCGTTTGCCTAAAATCCTGCCATTTATTTTCACAAATAACAGTGCAGATGGATTTACTGCAGCGATATTACCGTCAAATTTCCACCCCTATTAAATGTTCATCAAAGTTGGCGTAATATGCACTAATCAGTGAACCTGTATGATCAATGGGAGTAATAAAATGCACGATGCTTCTATTAAATCCAAGTTAAACCGGCTGGAAGATAAATTAGCCGCCATCCAAAAAAGGCTGCAATGGATCGCCGCTGAAGAGGCCATGTCCCCTCACGTGAATGAACCCGCCCATTACTTCAAAGATAAAGATGCATTATTGAAAAAGGCTGACATCGTACTTGATGAATTAAGAGCCCTTTTCAATAAACCATGGGTATGAACCAGCAGATCCGGGCAATGTGGCTGCGCTAGCGACTCATCTTGCCAGCGCCCATTGCACATATAAGCTATTTGCTTCTTGAGTCCTTGCCATGCGCATGGGTCATTGCATCTTTTGTAGTGGTACAGCCATTACATTGTCAGGTAGTCTTCCACTTTCAATCCGAATGCATCCATCGGCAGGTCCGAATGAATCATGATTTCCTTTTTATTCTTGGGCTGGTTCATCAGGTCAATATGAATCGGAGATTCCAGCTTCTCCCTGTGCTTGTTCATCACCACCATGATTACCGGCTTCATGCGCCAGGTTTTGTTCTGCTTGATTACAAAACCGACATCACCAGTATTTAACCTGACCATCGTTCCGACCGGGTAAATGCCGATCACCTGGATGAACTGGTCCAGCATTTGCGGATGAAATAACCGGCCCTTTTGTTTATACATAAAATCCAGGGCTTTATTCGGCGGCAGCGCGACTTCACAGTTACGGCCATTGATCAAAGACACATAGGTATCAACAATACAGATCATATTGCCATAAAGCCCTATCTGGCCGCCTTTTCTGCCCATGGGGTAGCCGGTACCATCAAAATGCTCATGATGGTTTGCGATAATCTCCCTGACAATCTTGCTCTGGTTGGATTTCATGGCGATATTAATGCCATTCTGCACATGGTCATCCTTATACACCCTGAACTTTGTGATATTTTTGATGCTATTGATTTTGGACACGCCTTTAGGCTTGACCTCACCTACATCATGCAGCATACCACCCAGCCCGACCTCGACCAGATCCTGCTTGTAGAGGCACATCTCGCGACCAAGCGCGACCATCAGCAGCGATACGTCGATGGCGTGCTGATAGGAATGTTCATCCAGCTTCCTGATGTTATTCACCAGCTGCATCGCTTCCGGATTGCGCGTAATGCTATCAACCACATCAGCCACAGCTTCTTTGGCTACATTGACGGATTCGTGCAGTGACGAATCATTCATATCCAGCGCCAGAGTCGTCTGCGCTACATCCATAAAATTATTCTGTGTCACTTTGGCAACCGGCATTTCCTGTGCCAGCGATGCCGTGGTCACGTAATTGGTCATCTTGTCTGAAATGGGGCTGCTGCTGAACTCGAACTGCGCACGTAAATCTTTGGCTAACTGCATGCGCCGCATATCTTCCTTGACCGAAGTATTAAGATGTTTCTTGGATTGATGTATCTTGTTTGGATTGAAATTTTCTTTAACCTTGGGCGTGCCGCTGATCATATCCACCAGCGGTGAAATAATCGACCTGAACAGCCGTGGCCTGACAGCAACCGGTGGTGCCTCTGCCGTTTTGCTGTCATGAGAAGGAACAGCAGCTTCTGTATGCAGGCTTGAAGCAAGCGTACCTGTAGGCTTTACTGGAACTTCAGCAGGCTTGATCGGTTTTACGGCTTCAGTCGCTTTTACCGGGGTGGGTTTCTGCTTACCGCTTTTAGCTTCATCAGCCAGAAACTGCTGCAGCAAATCACCCTGTGCAACCGGTTTATTTTTTTCTGGCTGGGCTGCCTTTGGTTTGAATATGACATTAACCGAACGGTCTTTGTCTACAATAATGTACTTACATACCTTCCTGATCTCATTGAGTTCTTTTTCCTCTTCAATCAGGAAGCCTTTAAATATAAAGCGTGACTGCTCCCATGGAATATCAAGCGCAGTCACATACATCCCTAAACTGACATCATCGGCCTCAACCTTGATCTCATTATTCAATAAAGGCGTCTCTAATAAATCATTCATTATCAATCACTCTGCTATCAGGAAAAATCATCTTGTCATTCAATACTGCCACACAACCACATACCCAAAGATTCAATCTTTCCTCACTTTGCACTACTATGCCATACGCCTGCCAGCCTTATACAGGCTTGATGTGCGACGTGCATCATTAACAATAATCAACAATTTACATTAGTTAACACTTTACGATAATTCCCAATAAAAAAATAGGGTTTTTGTGCCCCTGGTAAAGATAAACGTGAGCCTGTTTCCTCACATATTGACGCTTATCAATGAATTAACCAATCATCTCAAATACATAGATTACAGGCACTGCCTACGGTCACTTTTAATAAAAAATTTGCTATTTAAAGATTGAATATGCTTAACTAGCAGAAACGCCATCAAGAAAGCTCTGTATGGGAATGCAACTTAATCTTAATGACCTGCATGCCAAGCTGCCGCTGCCGATACGGTTTGCTATTGCAGTCATTATTTTTTTAATCGCGTTCCTGCTACGCATCTGGGCATGGCCGCCAGAATCCGGTTTGATTTTTATCACGTTTTATCCGGCAGCGTTTTTATGTTTTTATCTTTGCGGAACCCAGCCTGGGTTTTTCGTTACCATTCTCTCCGCCTTATCTGCTTTTTATATTCTCTCACCGCCCTACTGGTCATTCGAAGCTACAGATAAGAACATAAATGCAATAGCTTTTTTTCTACTTTCCACCTGGCTGATGGGCTATGTACTTACCAGAGGATATTACTGGCACAACCAGCTAATCAGCAAAGAACACGATAAGTTTGAAGAAGTTGACAAACAGCTACTTACAACTAATGAGTTGCTGATGCTAGCCGAGCGCTCGGTCAGCGCAGGCGCATGGCGCTGGTATATCGACACAGGAAAAATGGTTTGGTCTGAGCAGCTATATAAGCTTTTCGGCTTGAATTCTGAAATAGACACCCCTACCTTCGAGAGCTGGCGAAAAATAGTACATCCGGACGATCTTAAGGGGGCGGAAGACCTGATAAAAGAGGCCAGCCGGAGCCTGAATTCTTTTGTAACATTTTACCGCGTCATCCTGCCTACAGGTCATATCCGCTGGATTGACAGCTATGGCGGTCCGATCTATGACAAGCTTGGCAACCTGATTGAGTTTTCGGGCATCTGCATCAATTCAACGAGCCTGCATCTGGCAGAGCAGCAAATACAGGAAAGTGAGCAGAGATTCCGTAATATGTTCACGAACCTCACGGTCGGCTACCAGGCGCTTGACATCAACGGCCGCTGGCTGGACGCGAACCAGAAGATGGCGCAAATACTGGGCTTTGCAACGCCGGAAGAAATGATAGGCCAGCGCTTTACTGACAGCTGGTCTGATGCGGTTGAAGGTTTCGGCACATTCTATCAGCACTTTAAAGACAACAATTTTGTCGAGGGCGAGTTCATGCTGAAGCGTCGCGATCACCAGCCGATCACGGTCATTATTTCAGGCCGTATTCAGCGCAACAAAGAAGGTGACTTCATGTGTGCCCATAGCGTCATCATCGACATTACTGAACGCCAAAAAATGGAACAGAAGATTATCGAGATGAATGCTGAGCTGGAATTAAAAATAGCAGCACGCACTGCCGAACTGTCTAAAGCCAACGAAGACCTGCGGCACCTGTCAAGGCATGACGCATTGACAGGTTTGCACAACCGTTTATCTGCCAACGAAAGGCTGCACTCCGAATTTATCAGCATGAAACGTTCACAGAACAGTTACGCAGTACTGATGCTGGATATTGATTCCTTCAAAGAAGTCAACGATATCCACGGCCATGCCATTGGCGACAGTGTTCTGCAGCAGCTGGCGCAGATTTTGAAAACCACGCTGCGTGAGAGCGACTTTGCAGCGCGTTATGGTGGTGAGGAGTTCTTTCTGCTACTGCCGAATACCGAGCTATTCGACGCGCGTTTAGTTGCAGAAAAAATTCGCCATACCATAGAAACCACACCCCATCCTGTTGCCGGAAAAATCACCGTAAGCATTGGTGTGGCAATCGCGACACCTGAAGAGCTGGACGAATATATCGCAGTAAAAGAGTCTGATGATTACCTTTATGCTGCTAAAAAATCCGGGCGCAACTGTATCATGGCGGCGACACATCACTGACCATCAGTACATTTAATAAGCGGCTACAACCTCTTGGTTACCGCAGCGTTTCGAGGCATTGATCATTCAGGATATGGCGAGCCATCAGACTTTGCCATGAACGGTAACCAGCTTCTTAAGCTCAGGAACACATGAGCCGCATTGTGTGCCGCATTTAAGCTTGTTTTGAAGCGTCATCAGGTCAGCGCCCCTGGATACAGCATCAATGATTTCATTCTCGGACACATCCAGGCAACTGCAGACAACCTTGCCCCTGCCGGCATGGCCGGATGGCGGCGCACTCAGCGGCGCTAACGCCCACCTTCTGATATCAGCAGTGAACTCTCCCGAGGTCATGACTTCTTTCAGCCAGTCGGAAGCAATTGTTTCGCCGACCAGACGGATGCCAGTCACTTTCTTGTCTGAACCTTCAGCACCGAACGATTCAACCAGGATACGCTTGCTGATGCCGCGTTTATCATCCTGATAGTTAAGCAGCGGCATATCGTCTGTCATGCCGAGAATAGCGTCTATCTCGGCAATCAGTGACAGGTCGGGCGCTGCATCATTCGCCGCCTTGAATATGAGCATGCCGGTATAGCCATGCTGCTGGCGGCCAAACAGCCCGCAGGTCGCGTATTGAAACCTAGGCATCAAGCCTCTTATCTTCTGCAGCGATGACAGATCCTTAATGGAGCGCATTACCGTCATGCGCCATGGCAAGGTCAGCTTCTCCATTTTGATTGCCGTATGCTTAAGTTCGGGCTGTTTTGATATCTTGTCGAATGCCGCGGGCATCATGGCATTGACGCCCAGACCATTCATGAACTCACTACCCCAATGCATGGGAATGTAAGTCTGCGTTACCTGAATATCATTGGAAGCCTTTACCGGCAGCACCAGGCTGCCACGCTTGTTGCTGACCCTGACAATATCGCCATCATTGATCTGGCGGCGCGACATATCATCCGGGTTCATATAGACAAAAGGTTCTTCAACATGGTTGAAGAGCTGCGCAACAGTGCCGGTCCGGCTCATGCCGTGCCACTGGTCGCGCAAACGCCCGGTTAACAGATGCAGCGGATGGCGCGCATCGATTTTGTCTGCCGTCGCTTTATAACTTGCATTAACAAACCTGGCTTTACCGTCAGCGGTTGGAAACACCCCGTCTGCATATAAACGCGCTTTACCGGCAGCATCACCGGATTTAAATGGCCACTGCTGCGGGCCGCGTTCATTCAACAACGTATAGCTTAAGCCAGTAATGTCCAGGTCTCGGCCGCGCGTTGTCTCGCGATGCTCATTAAAAATATCTTCTGTTGCGGCATAAGGGAATAATGTAGATGCTTTGCCCAGCCTTTTCTCCAGGCGCTGTGCAAAATCCACCATGATAGCCCAGTCGTGGCGAGCCTCTGCAGGTGCTGCAACGGCAGGGTTAACGCGGGTAATCCTGCGCTCGGAGTTTGTAACAGAGCCTTCTTTCTCGCCCCAGGTGCTTGCCGGCAACAGCACATCAGCATATTTACCGGTAGTGGTGTTGCTATACGCATCCTGCACCACTACCAGCTCTGCCTTATCCAGCGCTTCAAGCACGTTATTAAGGTCTGGCATGGAGTGCGCCGGGTTGGTACAGGCGATCCAGATCGCCTTGATCTCCCCCGCTTTTACCGCATCAAACATTTCCACAGCCGTCTTGCCGGCTGTTGCAGGAACACTATCAACGCCCCATAATTCAGCGATTTCTGCGCGATGCTCCGCATTTGACAGGTCGCGATGGCCTGACATCAGGTTAGCCATACCGCCTACTTCGCGCCCGCCCATTGCATTAGGCTGGCCTGTAAGTGAAAATGGCCCCGCACCCGGCTTGCCGATTTGCCCGGTCGCCAGATGCAGATTGATCAGAGCCGCATTTTTATCAGTACCATAGATGGACTGATTCAAGCCCATGCAGTACATGGATAAACTGGGTCCCTTGCCGAACCATTTAGCCGCCGTGACAATATCCGATTCTTTAATACCGCAGATGTCAGCGACCATTTTTGGCGTGTATTCACGGACCGTGTCTTTCAATGCCTCAAAACCTGTGGTGCTGGACTGAATAAAACCGGTATCCAGCATACCTTCCCACAGCAGCACATGCAGCATGCCGTTAAACAAGGCAACATCGGTGCCGGGCAGAATCGCCAGATGCAGGTCGGCAGACTCCGCGGTATCGGTCCTGCGTGGATCCACTACAATAATCTTAAGGTCTGGATTCGCCTTTTTAGCATCTTCAATGCGCCTGAAAATAATCGGATGGGCAAATGCGGTATTTGAACCTGCAATCAGCAAGCAATTTGTATGGTCTATGTCCTCGTAGCAGGCTGGCGGCGCATCAGACCCCAACGTGACTTTATAACCCGCAACCGCAGATGACATGCACAGACGCGAATTGGAATCGACGTTATTCGTGCCTACCAAGCCTTTGGCCAGCTTGTTGAAGACATAATAGTCTTCAGTCAACAACTGACCTGAAATATAAAATGCCACACTGTCAGGGCCATATTGCTGTATGGTCTGTGCAAATTTATCAGCAACAAAATCCAGCGAATCATCCCAGCTTGCCCTTACCCTTTGACCTGCACGCTTAGTGCGCATTTCCGGGTAAAGCAGCCGGTTATCCAGCTTTGCTGTCAGATGCAGCGTGGAACCTTTAGTGCAGAGGCGGCCAAAATTGGCAGGGTGATCCGGGTCGCCTTTCACGTCAACAATCACATCATTCTCGGAATGGATGATGACACCGCACCCAACTCCGCAATAACAACAGGTAGATTTTGTTTGCTTGATCAATTTACTACTCTTTTAACTCTAAATATACGAAACCACCTTCAACCTTGGTTTTGAAACATGCAGTTTCACCTACGTCAGGTTCTTCCGCCTTGCCGTCTACCAGGCTGATTTTCCAGCTGTGCAATGGACAGGCAACTTTGTCGCCATAGACAATACCCTGTGACAGCGGTCCGCCCTTATGCGGACATTGATTATTGATAGCATACACCTGATCATCGGCCAGGCGAAACACGCCGATTTCCTTATCTTTGGTGCGCACAACACGTGCGCCTAATTTTGGAATATCTTCCAGCAACAATACCTTTACCCAGTTACTCATCTTGTTTAATCCTTTGTGTAAAACTTAATATCGCCCTGAATCAGACGATGATTAATAAATAAATTAATAAAAAATTCAAAATTAAAGAAAAAATAGCAATCCATTGCCATTTTACAAACCTTGCCCTGGCGACCAGGGGCGTCCTTGCAGGTGCGAGGATCGGCTTCAGCTCACCATATTCAAGTGCCAGCAGCATTTCCTCTGCAGTTTCAAACCGGGACTCAGGATTGCGGGATACTGCTTTCAGAATAATGTTTTCCAGCCAGTACGGTGTATCCGGACGGTATCTGGATGGCGGTACTGGTTCACCGAATTTCGGATGCTGAAAAGGCTCTATTTCTCCGTATGGATATTTGCGTGTCAGCAAGTGATACAGCGTCACGCCCGCAGCATAAATATCAGTACTCGCATTCGCGACTTCGCCGGCAAACAGTTCCGGTGCCATAAAACTTGGCGTTCCCGGGTTCTGCATTGCATCAATTTTTCCGATACCGCTGCTGATAGCGATGCCGAGATCAAGTATGCGCAGACGCTGGTCACTGGCCTGATGCACATTGGCTGGCTTGATGTCGCGGTGAATGATATTCAGCCGGTGCTGCGCGCCGATACCGCGCATCATGTCAATGCCGATTTTCGCCACGCCTGCCATCGTAAAATGATGACCGTTATCCAGACGCTCCTGCAGAGTGGCGCCCTCATGCCAGCTCAGTATGAAGTAAAGCTTGCTGCGCCTTTCTACAGAAACCGGAAATACCTGCGGCACATATTGTGAAACCACCCGTTTTGAAAGCCACTCTTCATTCAGCAATGCGGCGCAGGTGTCTTTATCTTCAGCAAACAGCGGCTGCAGGGTTTTAAGCACAAACAGCTGGCGGGTCTGCGCATGCCGCACCTTGTACAACAGGCTGGCACGCGACTCATGCAGTAACTCAACGATTTCAAAATCATCCAGCACATCACCGGTATTCAATTTTTCCGGCGCTTTCAGGTTCCTGCCACTGGCAATCAGTTCCGAAAGCGTGTCTTCTCCAAGTTCAGTCACCCTGATTGCGACTGCAGAGCAATTATCCTGACTACCCTTCTCCAACGCAGTCCTGGTCAGGTAACTACATAGCAGCGATGGATCATCGTAAAGCGTCAGTGCTTTCTGGATGCTTTTTTCATCCAGCGCGCCCCAGACCCCATCACTCATCACGATAAAAACATCGCCGGCCTTGAGCTCCCCCTCAATAAAATCAACAGACAAATGCTGATCAAGGCCAACGGCACGTTTGAGAACATGCCGCATATCCGGCCTATCCCAGACATGGTCAGTCGTAAGCTGTTCCAGCAAACCGCCGCGATAAAGGTAAATGCGCGTATCCCCCACGTGCGCCCCGTAGTAACGCTGGCCACGCAACAGGAGCAATGACAATGTAGTGGCCATGCCGGCCATATCGCGATTGGCATTGGCCTGCGCGATCAACCAGCGGTTGGCTGCCGTCAACACTTTATCCAGCGCAACCAGAGGCTCCCATGTATCCGGGGTCGCATAATAATCAGTGGTTACGGTCCTGATCGTCATTTCCGCCGCTTCGCCACCACCAGCATTGCCACTCACACCATCAGCCACGGCAATGATGGCGCCTTTGACATTCAGCTGCTCACGGGCAGGCGTTACCAGCCCCACGTAATCTTCATTACGCTGCCTGGGGCCAGTGAGGCTGGATTGACCGGTGCTGAATTTCAATGACATATCAGTGGCTCTTGTAATTAGACTTTAGCACTGGTTGTAGTGCCCCAGGTAGTTCTCCAGCGCGTTTTAACGCCGGTTAACCCAAGCATCGCCAGCACAGCCAAGCCTGAGAAAATAATCAGGCCAATCTGGTAGCTGCCGAAATTCTGCTTGAAATAACCTAAGCTGGCAGCAAGATAGAACCCGCCGATACCGCCGGCCATCCCTACCAGACCGGTCATCACGCCGATTTCCTTGCGGAAACGCTGTGGCACCAGTTGGAATACCGCACCATTACCCATACCTAAAACAGCCATCACAGGAAGAATAATCGCCAGGGCCCATTGATACGTCGGTTGGCCGAAACTCATGATCAGCAGTAATACCGCTGCTGCGGCATACATGACCAGCAATGTTCTGACACCGCCGATTCTATCAGCAATTGTGCCGCCTAAAGGACGCACCAGCGAACCGGCAAACACACAGGCAGCGGTACAGTAACCGGCAACGACAGGACCTAAATTGTACAAGTCATTGAAATAGATAGTCAGTGATGATGCCAGGCCTACAAAGCCGCCAAACGTTACGCTGTAGAAAAACATGAACCACCACGCATCCTTGTCTTTCAAAATAGCCAAATACTGGCTTAATGATTTAGCCGGCGGCGCATCCGGGCTATCTTTGGCAAACATGCTGTAAATTACAAAAACGATTGCCAGCGGAATCAATGCCAAACCAAACACATTGTTCCAGCCGTAAGCAACGGCTAAACCAGGTGCGAACAGTGCGGCAAACACTGTGCCTGAGTTACCGGCACCGGCAATACCCAATGCTGTACCCTGATGCTCAGGCGGATACCAGCGTGAAGCCAGCGGCAATGCTACGGCAAAAGCCGCGCCGGCAAAACCCAGGCCCAAGCCTAACAGCAAAGCCTGCTGAAAGGTATGGATGCCATGCAGCCAGGCCAGCAGCAGGCTTAATATGACCACCACCTGCCCGACCAGGCCTGCCATTTTAGGTTTAATCTGGTCTACCAGTACACCCATTACAATACGCAGCAGCGCGCCGGCCAGTACCGGTGTCGCTACCATCAGGCCTTTCTGCGATGCTGACAGCTGTAAATCCGTTGCCATCTGTACCGCCAGAGGCCCCAGCAGCACCCACACCATAAAGCTCAGGTCAAAATATAAAAATGCAGAAAATAATGTTGGTTTATGCCCAACCTGCCAAAAACTACTTTTCATGGTATTTCCTTAAATTAACTAAAATATCAGACAGAAACCGTCTCGAATTCTTTAAATTGATCACGTTTCTCAACGCGCTCCGCCCAAGGGTTTACGGCACCCTGCAGCGCATAAAGCAAGCGCTCATAGGCTGCTTTCCTGCCTTCGGCATCTTCAACCACGCGCTGTTTTACGTAATCCAGCCCTACCCGTTCCAGCCAATGTACGGTACGATCAAGGTACCTGGCCTCTTCACGGTATATCTGGATAAATGCGCCTGAGTACTCCAGCACTTCTTCATGGGTTTTCACCTTGCACAGGAACTGTGCCACTTCAGTTTTAATGCCGCCGTTGCCGCCGACATAGATTTCCCAGCCGGAATCAACCCCGATGATGCCAACGTCCTTGATACCTGATTCAGCGCAGTTGCGTGGACAGCCTGAAACAGCAAACTTGACCTTATGTGGTGCCCACATGTGGTCAAACGCTTTCTCGATATCAATACCCATCTGTGTGGAATTCTGCGTACCAAAGCGGCAGAACTCTGAACCTACACAGGTTTTCACGGTACGGATACCTTTAGAGTAAGCGTAGCCGGATGGCATATCGAGGTCTTTCCACATATCAACCAGGTCTTCTTTTTTCACGCCCAGCAAATCAATACGCTGGCCACCGGTAACCTTCACCATAGGCACCGCATATTTGTCGGCAACATCGGCAATCTTGCGCAGCTGGTCTGGCGTCGTTACACCGCCATACATACGCGGCACGACAGAGTAAGTACCGTCTTTCTGGATGTTGGCATGCACGCGTTCATTGATGAAACGTGACTGCGGATCATCTACCGCCTCATGCGGCCAGGTAGAAATAAGGTAATAATTCAATGCCGGACGGCAAGTTGCACAGCCATTAGGCGTATGCCACTGCATGCCTTTGATCGCATCCGGTATATTGAGGTATTTATGTGTGCGAATCTCCGCGCGCACTTCTTCATGGTTCTTATCGCTACAGCCGCAGATCGCTTTGCTGGTGGATGGCGGCGCATAGCCGCCACCCAGCGTACTCGCCAGAATCTGCTCAACCAGACCCACACATGAGCCGCAGCTTGAACCTGCCTTGGTCTGTTTTTTCACATCGTCAATCGTAAATAGGCCTTTATCCTGAATCGCCTTGACGATAGTACCTTTGCACACACCGTTACAGCCGCACACTTCCATCTCGTTGGTCATGGCTGCTGCTTTGTCCTGGCCCTGATGGCCAGTATTACCCAATGAATCTTGCCCGAACATCAGGTAATCACGAATCTCGTGGATAGGTTTGCTATCCCTGAGCATTTGAAAATACCACGAACCATCCGTGGTATCCCCATAAAGCACGCTGCCAATGATTTTGTCATTTTTGATGACGAGCTTTTTGTAAACCCCGCCAACAGCATCGTGTAAAACAATCTCTTCAGTATCTTCACTGCCTTCAAAATCACCGGCGCTGAACAAGTCGATACCTGTTACTTTTAATTTTGTAGAGGTAACGGATCCTTTATATAAACCAATACCAAAATTAGCCAGGTGTGTCGCACACACTTTTGCCATTTCAAACAGCGGTGCAACCAATCCATAGGAAATGCCGCGATGACTGACACACTCACCCACGGCATAAACACGCGGATCAAAAGTCTGCATCGTGTCATTCACGACAATACCGCGGTCACAATGGATACCGGCGGATTTTGCCAGTTCAAAATTCGGGCGAATGCCGACTGCCATCACGACCAGGTCAGCCTCAACCTCCAGGCCGTCACTGAACTTCACCGCTTTGACGCGGCCTTCTTCATTGCCAATCAGCTGCTCTGTATTTGTTTCCAGCAGGAATTTAAGTCCTTTGGATTCAAGGTTTTTCTTCAGCATCAAGCCGGCGGTTTTATCAAGCTGGCGATCCAGCAGCCATTCGTTTCTATGCACGACAGTTACATCCATACCTTGAATCTTGAGGCCATTCGCGGCTTCCAACCCCAAGAGCCCGCCGCCGATCACAACAGCGTGCTTGTGCGTTTTAGCGGTTTCTATCATGTCGTTGGTATCTTTGATATCACGATAGCCAAGCACGCCTTTCAGTTCACGGCCAGGTATCGGCAGCATGAATGGCTTAGAACCGGTTGCAATCAGTAAACGGTCATATTCGGCGCTGGTACCATCTTCAGCATATACGACCCTGTTTTTACGGTCGATTTTATTGATGCGGGCATTGGTATATAGCGCGATATTGTTTTCTGCATACCATTCACGGCTGTTCAGGATAATGTCGTCAATCGTCTGTTCATTTGCCAGAACCGGTGACAGCATAATGCGGTTGTAATTAGGGTAAGGCTCATCACCGAATACGGTAATGTCATAAATATCAGGGGCTATTTTCAATAACTCCTCTACAGTCCGCATACCTGCCATACCGTTGCCAACGACTACTAGTTTCATCTTTTTCATACCACTTTCTCCTTCTACGCTGCTACTTCTAAAGTAGCTAATAATTTATTGTTACTAGCCATGCGAACTACATTGCCGATGACGATAATGGCCGGGCTTTGCAGCTTTTCCTGATGCACTGCCAGCGGCAGCATGGCTAGCGGTGCGCTGACATGACGTTCTGTTTCCAAAGTGCCGTGCTGGATTGCGATAGTCGGCATATCATGCTCCATGCCGGCTGCCAGCAAATGCCTGACGATTTCCGATACTTTCTTGATGCCCATATAAATGACCAGGGTCGTTTTGCTTGCCACCAGCGCATTCCAATCCAGTGGCTCACCATCCTGCGTGTGGCCGGTCAGCATGGTGACGCCATGCGTATACTCTCTGTGCGTGAGCGGGATGCCCATGCTTGCCGGCACTGCAATACCGCTGGTGACGCCTGAAATCACCTCGAAATCAATCCCAGCATTGCGCAAAGCCAGCATTTCTTCTCCGCCGCGGCCAAACAGAAATGGATCGCCACCTTTCAAGCGAACCACTTTCTGCCCCTGCTCGGCCAGCGCAATCAACATGCGGTTGATAAAGTTCTGCGGTGTTGACTGGCAACCGCCTCTTTTGCCGACATTCACCACACGCGCCTGCGGGCAGTGTTCCAGAATGGCATCATTCACAAGATCATCCACCAGCACCACATCGGCAACCTTTAAAGCCTTTACGGCTTTTAATGTCAGCAATTCCGGGTCACCCGGGCCTGCACCCACTAAAAAAACTTTACCTGTCATGTTCGATTCAGCCTTTTAATAACTTAATGTTTTCGTTCATTTCCAAACCTAATTTAAAGGTGACTTCATCTAGGATCTAATGCTGAACTGCGCTTCATAGCTATCAGGATCCTGACCATCCCAAACTACGCCATCGATCAGGCGGCTTGTTCGCATCACTTCCTGTGGAACTTTGATTTCCATGGCATCCGCTGCCTGCATGTACATATCGATGCGGTTCACCTTGCTGGCCAGCGTAAGATAATCTGGTGCCGTCTTCAGCAGCCCCCAGCGCTTGAACTGGGTCATGAACCACATCGCGTCAGAAAGGTAAGGGAAATTCACTTTTCCATCATCGAAGAACTTAACGGCATTTGCGTCCTGCCATATTTTGCCGTTACCGTTGTCATAATTACCTACAAATCGATCATGAATGACCTGCTTAGGTGCGTTGACGTAATCAGGCCCGGCAAGCAGATCGGTTACCTGGGCGCGGTTTTCCATCGCATCAAGATAACGGCAGGCTTCCAGAACCGCCATCACCATGGCTTGACAGGTTTTCGGGTAAAGATCAGCAAACTCGGCAGTAACCCCTAACACTTTTTCCGGATGATCCACCCAGATATCCTGGCTGGTTGCAACCGTAAATCCGACCTTGTCATATACGGCACGGGCATTCCACGGCTCGCCAGCACAATACCCGGCAACATTGCTCGTAGTGATATTGGCCACCATCTGCGGTGGCGGTACGACCAAGGTCTTAACGTCATGCAGCGGATCAATGCCATGGCTGGCTAACCAGTAATACAGCCACATGGCATGCGTACCGGTAGGAAAAGTCTGCGCAAATGTTAATTTTGAAGCCTGTTGCTTCAAGAAGCTGCTTAAGTCGCTGCCATTATTAACGCCTTGATTCTTCAACTGATTGGATAAGGTGATCCCCTGGCCGTTATGGTTAAGCGTCATCAGCACAGCCATGTCTTTCTGCTGGCCGCCTATGCCAAGTTCAACGCCATATACCATGCCGTAAAGCGCATGTGCGGCATGCAGGTCTCCGCTGATCAATTTGTCACGGATTGCTGCCCAGGATGCCTCTTTGTGTAACTTGATGTTGATGCCATACTTTTTGTCGAAACCCATTTCTGATGCCACAACAATAGGTGCGCAATCGGTTAAAGGAATAAACCCGACCTGCACTTCCGAAAGCTCTGGCTTTACTAAGTTTTTAAAAACCATATCAATCACCCAATATAAAAATCAAAATCCTGAAAACAAAAAAGGCGTCCTGCATCCGGTTAAAATAACCATTGCAAGGACGCCTTTGTCCGCGACAGTGTCCACTGTCAGAATTCATTTACTGCCTGATACCGGTGGTGATTCCCCAGTACCGTATCGCGTTCCTAAGTCACTAAAGCTGCTTCGTTGCTGCTTCAATCACTTCTTTTGCCAGAACTGCAATACGTTTGTTTTGCCGCATCGCCATGCTTCGCAACATTGCATAAGCATGATCTTCATCAAAATTGTGTTCTTTCATCAAGAGGCCTTTTGCTTTTTCAAGCACCTTGCGCTCTGCCAGCTTGAGCTTTGCCTCACCCAACTCATCCCTTAAAGACTTGACCTCTTCAAACCTGACAACTGCGGCGTTAATCACCGGCATCAGGCTTTCACTTGGCAAACTACCAACAACATAAGCAGATACACCCGCCTTGGTCGCTTCGCGCATTTTCTGAATGTCGCCGTCATGTGTAAACATGACAATCGGTTTCGGCACAGTTTCATTCATGACACAGAGATTTTCCAAGGTATCCCGACTCGGTGAATCCGTATCTATAATGACAATATCGGGTTGCAACTCGCGTACGGCATCATCTAGATTCGCAGTGCTGGATAAATGAGCAATCACTTGATATCCGGCATCTGTTAAAGACTGCCTTAACGGCGCAGTTCTCACCAAATCATCATCAACCAACATTACAGAAAGCATGCATAACCTGAATAAAGCATTTAGCAACATAAAAGCAACTTGTATGCCAGATATGAAAACACTGCCTAATGCTTTGAAAAGTAATGAAAAATAATATTTTATGGATTTTCAGCGCATCCATCGCCAATGTCCGATGCACCATAGGCGTGCAAGGGCACTAAAAAAATCATCCATAAAGGAGCAAACCGCCGCAACTCTTGAACCAGCCGCACCAGCCATGCCTGACAAAGGAATGCGATGAGCGGGTTTCTGCCCTGGATCAAGCGTGTTAAAAGTTACCGATAGGATTTAGAACGGTTTATTTCCGGAAATATCCATTTACCAGCATATGATCTTGGTTAGGTTCCGTGCATGCCATTTTCAGCTAATGCAGGTTTGTGCTTAAAGTTTCCCCTATCCTGACTTTCTCAAGCATTCCAGTAGCTTAGCGCCCGTATCCCCATGCACCCCACAGCGTTATCCACAGAAATTGTGGAGTGCAATAACTGCAATGATTGCCGGGGATGTGCGATGCCCGATGGCGAGGTTCACTAATATTGGCGTAATATGCAATCATCAGTGAACTCACCTAGCCTGTGTGAGTCAGAAAAGTAATGATACTTTCATTAAGATTGAACATGCGTTTCACTATAATGTACGCGCTTTAATTGCTGATTTTTTCACTAACCGGGAGAATGCGGCTGAAATCAATGGCGGTTAATATATCCCAAAGACCTGTCCGGCATGATGATATTGAACCGGTTTCATTGATTGATAGTAGAATCAAACATACTGATTATTACAATCAATAAATTTAAACATAATCATACATGGTCAATTTTAACTACACACACTATAAACTCCAGCCCATTTATCGCTTTAGCCTGGCGCTCATTTTCTTTGCACTTGCACTGTTCTCCCGTTTTACGTTTTTAACGCACACTACCGGCGGTCCATTCGTTACTTTTTATCCGGCAATCATATTGAGTTTTTATTTCTGCGGCACATTCCCCGGAGCAATGGTCGCAGTGCTATCCGGACTTGCAGGATCCTATTATTTCATGCCGCCTTACAATCAGTTTCCTGCAAACTTCCGCATTTCTTATGCCATCGTTTTTTTCTCGATTACATCCAGCCTGATCGGATATTTCATTTCCAGGCTGCACAGGCATATCGAAGAGACCAATGTCATTCTTGATAATGAAATGATCGGCAGCATGATGCTCAGGGATCGAAAGATTCTCTGGTGCAACAGGGCAATGAGTACGATCCTGGGCTACCCACAGTCAAAGCTACTGGGCTCTTCAACCAAGATGCTGTTTGCAGATGAATCCATGCATGAAACAGTTGGCAGAAATGCATACCCGCTCAAAATCGGCACGCCCTATCGTACCCAATTCGAGATGAGGAAAGCCGATGGCAATAAAATCTGGATTGATATCAGCGGTGCTGCAATCCCCTATGACGAAAGTTTGTCGCTATGGCTGGTAAACGATATTTCAAAACTCAAAGCGCTTGAAGAGGAGCTCAAGCACCAGATCGACCACGACTTCCTGACCGGGTTGCGCAGCCGCTCATGGTTCATGGGGCAGGCTTCAATAGAATTGAATCGTGCGATCCGATTTAATACCCCGCTATCGCTACTGATGCTGGATATTGACTATTTCAAGCTTGTGAATGATACGCATGGCCACCAGACAGGCGACATAGTGCTAAAAAGTGTTGCCCAGATGATGCAAAAAATTCTGCGTGACTTCGATATCTGTGCGCGCATAGGCGGGGAAGAATTCGTGATCCTTCTTCCGCAAACCAATAAAGATAAAGCACTCGAAGTCGCAGAACGCATAAGACTGTTCGTTCAGAATACAAAAGTACCGCTGCCAACTGGCGAATCATCATTACAGCTGACTGTTTCCATAGGCTTATCCTCCCTGTCATCCAAAGAGGATATTATTGATGATCTGATCAGCAAGGCAGACAAAGTCCTTTACGAAGCTAAACATACAGGCAGGAACCGGACTTGCGTTTCGGAATAATGCCTGCGTTTGAGAATTGCTGAAGCGCATTCTAAAGCCGGTTAAAACCGTATCTGACGAAAACAGCTTTTGCCCTATCGCCTTTCATATACTGATAAAAGCCCGCAGCCTGCGGGCTTGCGCCCTTTACCAGTGCCAACGGATAAATAACAGGCGCATGGCTTGCGTCAGGAAACGTGGCGATCGTTTCTACTTTTACCGATACCCTGGCATCGGTTTCATAAACAATACCCGCAGCGCATTCGCCGCGTTCAACAAACACCAGCGCTGCACGTACATCTTGCGTTCCCACCAGCCGCATTTTCACTGCATCCCACCAGCCCAGGTTTTTCAATGCCTGTTTTGCGTAAATCCCGACGGGTACCGATTCTGTTTCGCCTGTGCAAAGCCTGCCGGTAAATGCGTTGCCGAAGTTGAAGCCTTTATCCATCTCAACCTTGAAGGCTTTACCTTTGGGTGCGATCAATACCAGATGATTACCCAATAAACTGGTTCTGCTGCCGGCGTCAATCAAACTCTTTTCCTGCAGGTAACTCATCCATTTAGTATCTGCCGACATGTAAATATCAGCTGGCGCCCCCTGCTCAATCTGCTTGGCAAGCGTGGAAGATGCCGCAAATGACGTTTGGATCCTGACTGCCTTTTCTTTCTCGTATTCAGCGGCAATTTCGAGGATTGCATACGTTAAACTGGCGGCGGCGAATACCGTAATCTTTTGCTCGGCTTGTGCAGCCAATGAAACACCCATCACACAGATGGCAAGGCATAAGAGTAATTTGTTCTTGAACATAGTTCTTCCTTATGTATCGTTTGTTTATCTACAGATGCTAAATACTGTGCTTAAAAGTCATACTGGGCACGCAGATTGACCGCCTGCTCTTTGTCTTCACGCTTGCCGTTCACGACAATATCGCTATCAAAATTCGTCTGGACATAATTCAGGACCAGGCGCGCATTGGGATTGAATATCCATTTTGCACCCGCGGTCCAGGCGTCTGCCTTGGTTGCAGTATTCGCTGTCTTGATTGCTTCAAAATCTGAAGCATCGAACTTGCTGTAACGCAGGCCCAGCTCGAATGCACCCCATCCAGATTTGTCATCAAAATTACTGTTTGGTTTAGTACGCCCGAATACACCACTCTTGTAAGAGTCGGCATAATGTTCGCCGGTAACCAGCCAATTGATATCCGCATACCATGTTTTAATATCGTTATCGAATGCGGCTCCGGGCGCGACCGCTCCTTGCCTGCCTTCAAAGTTGGCCTGTATGTATTCTGATTGCAGCTTTACCGGGCCATAAGCCAGGGCGGTTTCCAGGCCAAAACGGTTTCTTTCCGTTTTTTCCGTATTGATGATATTACCCACACTGAAGAACTCAATTCCGTTTCCTTCTGTCTTCTGTTTGATGGCTCGGGTAGTCGGGGTTGTAAAATCAATACTGCCTTTACTTACAGATGTGCCTACATGCAATACCAGGTTTTTATTGTCAGTTAATTTTGCCAGGTTCGCATTCAGCCTCGCGCCGATATCTTTACTGTCTTTGGCATCATCGTTGTTCTGCCCTGTGCCATTCACTGCAAAAACATCGTAATTGACCCATGGCAGTATATCCCCGTGGATCATCACACCACGGTCATAGGTTGAATTAAACACCGAGCCATTGCCTGTTGCCAGCGACAGTTCTGCAAAGTCTGTAAAATTCGTGCTTTGTGTACGCTCCAATCCGAATAGCGGCTTGAATTGGCCAACGCGTATTTTGGCGGCTGACCAGCGTGTAAAATCAAGATAGCCATAGGTCATGGCAGTGGTACTTTTACTGCCGGCATTATCATTGGCGTACTCACCTTCAAGGCGTACAGCAAAGTCTTTCTGGAATGTAAATGTACCGCCAAACCGCGCCCGACGGATACTGAAAGTATCGTTTGCCCAATCATCAGGACGGTAATTTCGATAATCCGCCTGCACACGGCCGTTTAACTGCAATTTCCAGTCCCCGGTTCCATCTTCAAATACCAGGCCATCTTTAAAACCGCCATATACCGGATTGCCCTTGCTTGCGCCTTTTTCTTCTGATTTAGCGATTTTAGACTGGCTGACCTGATTGCCGATACCAACAAGCTCTTTGGTTAGAATATCAATCTGTTTATCCTGCTCGGCCCGCTGCTGAATCAACTGCTGTACCTTACTTTCCAACTCCCTGATGCGAGACTCGGCATCATCAAGCGCAAAAACCGTTACTGGGTAAGCTGCCGTGACCGACAATGTAATAAGTGACCGTAACAAATGATGACTGATGCGCATAACTACCCCTGGTGAAAATTTTATAAAGTGCAAATGTAATGAAATAACGGCTTACGCCATTGTTATTCCTATTCTCTCATAACAATCGTTATATTCAAATGGGAATAACGATGGCTATATAAAATAAGCCCGATATTTAATCCCGGAGATGTTTAATCAGCAGTGTTGAGGTGAGACAGAATCTGATCAAGCTCAGCCTGGGCTGACAGGTGTGCTTTTTCTACAGCATTACGGTAACTTTTAAGAATAAGGCGGCCGAATTCGGTAAGCTCTGCCCCGCCACCGTGATGTCCTCCGGATGCACTGATGACCAGAGGCTGATCAAAGCATTTGTTCATCACATCCACAAGCTCCCAAGCCCTGCGGTAAGACATCTGCATGCGTTTTGCCGCAGCAGATATAGACCCGCATTCATCGATGGCTTCAAGCAAATCCGCCTTGCCCGGCCCCATCGCGACCTTGCTTCCGCACGCAATTCTTATCTTTAGAAAATCATTAGCCATATTGATAGTTTAATGTATTTAAACCTTACCTGACCAAATTACCAACGCCATGCGCACAAAAGATGCTGTCAGCAGTCCGGGTATGCATGGATAGCCGCCATAAATTGGCAGCATGGCTGCAGGCATCTGCGATGGCTATTGTTCCATAAAAAAACAGCCTTCAATGAAGGCTGTTTTTCAACACTTAATCCCAGCTTAAGGCACCGCCGGTCTGGTACTCTGTCACCCGCGTCTCGAAAAAGTTTTTCTCTTTCTTGAGATCCATCATTTCACTCATCCAGAGGAATGGGTTATTTGCGCCCGGGTAAAGCGTCTCAAGACCGATCTGCTGGCAACGGCGATTGGCAATAAAGCGCAGGTATTCTTTAAACATTGTTGCATTCAAACCTAATACACCGCGCGGCATCGTTGCTTCAGCATACTGGTACTCAAGCTCTACGCCATGCTGCATTAGAGATTTGATTTCATCCCTGAATTCCGAAGTCCATAAGTGCGGGTTTTCAAGTTTAATGGTGTTGATGACATCAATACCAAAATTGCAGTGCATAGACTCATCGCGCAGAATGTACTGGTACTGCTCGGCAGCGCCCTGCATTTTATTCTGGCGGCCCAATGCCAGAATCTGCACAAAACCTACATAGAAAAACAAGCCTTCCATAATGCAGGCAAATACGATGAGCGAACGGAGCAGCTGCTGGTCAGCCTCTGGCGTACCTGTTTTGAACTCCGGATCGGTCAGCGTATTGATGAACGGAATCAGGAAATCATCTTTTGCTTTAATGCTGGGCACTTCCTGATAGGCATTAAAAACTTCAGCTTCATCCAAACCCAGGCTTTCTACAATATATTGATACGCATGGGTATGGATCGCTTCTTCAAACCCCTGGCGCAGCAAATACTGACGGCATTCCGGCGCGGTGATGTGCCGATAGGTGCCCAGCACAATATTATTGGCAGCCAGCGAATCAGCCGTAGTGAAAAACCCCAGATTGCGCTTAACGATCAGGCGCTCATCCTCAGTGAGTGCCGTGCTGTCTTTCCACTGTGCGATATCACGGCTCATGCTGACTTCCTGCGGCATCCAGTGATTGGCACAACCCGCCAGGTATTTATCCCAGGCCCAATGGTATTTAAACGGCACTAATTGATTGACATCCGTTTTACCATTGATCATGCGTTTATCCGAGGCATTGACGCGCCCCGGCATCGCCGTCTGGCCTGCCATCAATTGTGAAGCCGGCCGGGGTTCCGCGACTGATCCTGCCGATAGCAGGGAGTCAGATGCCTCTGTATATATTTCATCTTCAAATGTAAGCATATTTATTTTTCCTTATTTTCTACTGACAAGACCTGCTTATTGGCAAGACTCGCACTCAGGGTTGTCAATAGAGCACATTTTAGGTGCATACTCATTCGCGCTCGCAGGTACGGCCGCTGATACAGCATTCAGCTCGCCACCGGTACCCGTCGATTTCTCGGCTGCCGTCGCCCCCATTGAACGCAGGTAATACGTGGTTTTTAATCCGCGCTGCCACGCCAACATGTAGGTGTCATTGAGCTTTTTGCCGGATGGCACAGCGAAATACAGGTTGAGCGATTGCGCCTGGTCAATCCATTTCTGCCGGCGTGCAGCCGCTTCAATCAGCCAGCTTGGGTCAACATCAAAGGCTGTCGCATAAAGCTGCTTGATATCCGCAGGGACACGGTCGATAGGTGCAAGTGAGCCATCAAAATACTTGAGGTCGGAAACCATCACGGCATCCCACAAACCGCGGTTCTTAAGGTCAATCACCAACTGCTCATTCACGATGGTAAATTCGCCGGAAAGGTTGGATTTGACGTAAAGGTTCTGGTACTCAGGTTCGATACTTGCAGAAACGCCGACAATATTTGAAATCGTCGCGGTCGGTGCGATCGCGACGCAATTGGAATTACGCATGCCCACTGCCTGTATGCGCTTGCGCAATGCATCCCAATCCATGGTTTTGCTTCTATCCACCTCGACATTGCCGCCGCGCTCACTCAATAATAAATCCAGTGTATCGAGCGGAAGAATGCCCTGATCCCACAAACTGCCTTTAAAGCTTGAATATGCACCGCGCTCTTCTGCCAATACCGTTGATGCCCAGTATGCGTTGTAACACACCACTTCCATGGCACGATCGGCAAACTCCACGGCTTCATTACTTGCATACGGAATACGCATGGCATGCAGGCAATTCTGGAAACCCATAATGCCCATGCCTACAGGACGGTGGCGATAGTTGGAGTTTCTAGCCTTGCCTACTGCATAAAAATTAATATCAACAACGTTATCGAGCATGCGCATGCCAACTTTAATGGTCGCCTGTAACTTGTCACTATCCAGCACCAACTGTCCGTTCACTTCTTTCAGGTGCTGCAATAGATTCACAGAGCCAAGATTACACACTGCAATCTCGGTATCTGAAGTGTTCAGCGTAATTTCCGTACACAGATTTGAGCTATGCACTACCCCCACATGCTGCTGCGGTGAACGGATGTTGCACGGGTCCTTGAACGTAATCCATGGGTGACCGGTTTCAAAGAGCATGGAGAGCATCTTGCGCCACATCTGCAATGCCGGAATGCGTTTGAACAGCTTAATCTCGCCATTATCTGCGCGGCGCTCATATTCAACATAAGCCGCTTCAAACGCTTTACCATATTTGTCATGCAGGTCAGGCACGTCCGAAGGCGAGAACAATGTCCACTCCCCGCCTTCTGTCACTCGGCGCATGAACAAGTCTGGAATCCAGTGCGCTGTGTTCATGTCATGCGTACGGCGGCGATCATCGCCTGTGTTTTTACGCAAATCCAAGAATTCCTCAATATCCAGATGCCAGGTTTCCAGATAGCCACACACGGCTCCCTTACGCTTGCCGCCCTGGTTCACCGCAACCGCGGTATCATTCACCACCTTGAGGAATGGAATCACCCCCTGGCTTTTACCGTTGGTGCCTTTAATGCGTGCCCCCAGGGAGCGCACCGGAGTCCAATCGTTACCCAGGCCGCCGGCATATTTCTGCAGCATGGCGTTTTCTTTAATCCCCTGGTAAATGCCATCCAGGTCATCAGTCACTGTGGTTAAATAGCAGGATGAAAGCTGTGAATGCAGCGTGCCGCTATTGAACAGCGTAGGTGTCGAACTCATGAAATCAAAGCTGGACAGCACGTTATAAAACTCGATAGCGCGGTCTTCGCGGTCAATCTCGTTAATCGCCAACCCCATCGCCACACGCATAAAGAATATTTGCGGCAGCTCGATACGGCGTTCTTCAATGTGTAAAAAGTAACGGTCGTACAGCGTCTGCAAGCCTAAATAACCAAACTGGAAATCACGTTCCGCAACCAATGCCGCGCTTAACTTGCTCAAGTCAAACTGGGCCAGCTTGGCGTCCAGCAATCCTGCTTCTATCCCCATCTTGATATAACGTGGAAAGTACTCGACATAGTGCATTTTCATTGCGACCTGGCTCACACTTTCGCCCAGCACTTCAGCACGCACCAGGTCCAGCTGCAGGCGTGCGGTGACATAATTGTATGCAGGTTCGGTCTCTATCAGGCTGCGTGCCGACAGGATCAAGGCTTTGCGCACCTCGTCAAATGGAATGCCGTCATACAGGTCACGTACTGCCTGCCCAACGACAAGATCGGCATTCACCTCTTCACCCAAGCCCTGGCATGCTTCAGTTACCATGGCCGTCAGCTGTCTGATGTCGAGCGGCGCGATCTTGCCGTTTACGTTCACATTGAGTGCATGTACCGGCTCTGGCACTGCCTGGCTGGATTTCTCCGCTGCACGTTCCGCGTTGCGTTTCTCCCTGTACAGTACATAGGCGCGTGCTACGTCATGATTGCCATTGCGCATCAACGCAAGTTCAACCTGATCCTGAATGTCTTCAATATGAATGGCGCCACCGGCAGGCAGTCGGCGTACCAATGCGTTATTAACCAGCTGGCTCAGAATCGCCACCTGGTCGCGCACACGCTGTGAGGCCGCGCTATGGTTGCCTTCTACGGCTAAAAAGGCCTTGGTGATTGCAATTGATATTTTATCCAGGTGGTAAGCGACGACATCACCATTACGGCGAATAACCTGCAATGTGGGTAAAGATTGCAATGACCCGGAGTTCAAGCCATTGGCATTAGACGTACTGATATGATGTGATACTGCATCATCCATTTTGATTTCCCTTTTCTCAAAGGGCAGGACACTTTTTATTCAAGGCAGATCATCAGCAATGCACTGACCATCAATCTCTCAAATAAAAACCAGCATGGCGGAGTGAATGCAAAGCAGCAAACGACTCCATCTGCCGAGGACACCCCGCCTCAAACGTTATAAAAATTACTTTTACATATTCAAGCTATGTAAAAAATGTCTACGGCAGGTCTCCTGGCTTTCAGGTCGATGCACTTTGTCAGCCTTCCCACATCAATGAAGACGCAGTGGCGGATATGACAAACTACTCGCTGATTACAGTTGCGGGGGCAGCTGCGGCATTGCGACTTTAACGATAAAAGCCACGCACCGCATTCCCTATTATCTTAATTCAAGATAAAGAATTAAGAACCGTATGTGCTTACTATAACGCAATATGAGGTGTGGTTTCAACCTATAAAACACAATATATAGCTAAATATTAAATATAAATAGCTATATATATGTTTATCAAGATATTATTACTGAACAGCGGCGAATTGTTTTCTCAGCGTTTTTGCCACATTCACCATGTTATGCAGTGCCAGTTTTGTTTCATTCCAGCCGCGTGTTTTCAGGCCGCAATCCGGATTAACCCAAAGCCGCTCTACCGGCACCACCCTGACCGCGTGATACATAAGCTCTTGCATCGCCGCTACGGTTGGCACACGTGGCGAGTGAATATCATATACGCCAGGCCCGATTTCATTCGGGTAATCAAACTCGCCGAAGGCATCCAGCAGCTCCATCGCGGACCGTGAAGTTTCTATCGTAATCACATCGGCATCCATGGCAGAAATCGCAGGCAGGATATCGTTGAACTCGGCATAGCACATGTGCGTATGTATCTGCGTATCATCATGCGCGACACTCGCGCTGAGCTTGAATGCCCGCACCGCCCAGGCCAGATAGTGAGCCCATGCCGTTTTTTGCAGCGGCAAACCTTCACGTAGTGCCGGCTCATCAATCTGGATGATCGCAATGCCAGCCTTCTGCAAGTCGTCGACTTCATCGCGTATCGCTAACGCCAATTGCAGCGCCGTTGTTTCACGCGACTGATCATCACGTACAAACGACCATTGCAGCATCGTAATCGGGCCGGTAAGCATGCCTTTTACCGGCCGTGCCGATAACGACTGTGCAAAGCGCGCAACATCAACCGTGATAGGTTCAGCCCTGTATACGTCGCCATAAATCACCGGTGGTTTTACACAGCGTGAACCATAGCTCTGTACCCATCCATTTTCGGTAAACGCGTAACCTGCAAGCTGTTCACCAAAGAATTCCACCATATCATTACGCTCAGCCTCACCGTGTACCAGCACATCCAGATCCAGGGCTTCCTGCTCACGGATGGCATACACGATGTGAGCGCGAATATCCGCATCATACTGATCCTGGGTAATCTCCCCTCTTTTGAACTTGGCCCGGTTGCTGCGGATCTCCGCGGTCTGTGGAAATGAGCCTATGGTTGTAGTTGGCAGCAAAGGCAGGTTCAAACGTGCTTTTTGCGCTGCCTGACGCACCGGAAACAGGCTATGGCGGTTTTCATTGACTTTGGCCAGCGAGGCAATGCGCTCTTTTACACTTGCAGAGTGTACACGGCTGGAACTATTGCGTGAGGCGATGGCCGCACGAGATACAGAAAGCTCATGTTCAACCGAATCAGCACCATCATTGAATGCTTTTGCAATAATGCTCAATTCGGAAATTTTCTCATCGGCAAATGCCAGCCAGGATTTAATCTCAGGGTCCAGCCTGGCCTCGTGTGCCAATGTAACAGGCGTATGCAGCAATGAGCAGCTTGGTGCTATCCATAAGCGGCCTTTGAGCCTTTGCACCCAGGGTTCCAGTAATGCAATCGTTTTATCCAGGTCGTTACGCCAGATGTTGCGGCCATCCACGACACCGGCCGACAGTACCCAATGGCTGGGAATTGCATTCACCCATGGGCCGAGCTGCTCTGGTGCCCTTACCAGGTCAATATGGATGCCATCTACAGGTAACGCTGCAATAAATGCCTGGTAACGCGCGGTATTGGCGAAATAAGTAGTCAGCAGCAGTTTAGGGCGCGAGTTTCTAAAGCAGGCATAGGCATGCTCAAAGGCTTTTAACCAGGCATCATCCAGATCCAGGGCAAAAATAGGTTCATCAATCTGTACCCATTCTATTTTCCGGATATGCAGCTCCTGCAATAAATGCGCATATTGCCTGGCTAAGGCAGGCAGCAAATCCAGCTTGTTAATATCGCGCGCTTTGCTCAGATATAAAAAGCTGACTGGCCCCAGCAATACCGGCTTGACCTGTGCTACGGATTTTTTAGCCTCTTCCAGCTGCACCAGATAATCATGCGCGTTTACCGAGAAGCCGGTATCCGCATTAAGCTCCGGAACGATATAGTGGTAATTGGTATCCAGCCATTTGGTCATCTCCATTGCCGGCTGCTCAATATTGCCGCGTGCCATTGCAAAGTATGCATTTTCCGGTGAAATATTCTTGGCGCCAAAGGGAGCTTTACTGAATCTTTTCGGCGATGCACCAAACAGCACGCTATGGTCAAGCACATGGTCATATAAGGAAAAGTCATTGCTTGTTATAAAACTCAGGCCCGCGGCCTGCTGTTTGCCCCAGTTTTCAGCACGTAAGCGCTGCGCGGTTTCCTGCAAATGCTCTGGCGATGATTCACCGCGCCAGAATGCCTCCTGGGCAAATTTAAGTTCGCGTTTTTCACCTATGCGTGGGTAGCCCAGAATGTGGGTCTTTATTTTATTTTGCGTCATCATTTATTCTCGCTTCATAGAAAGGCATGCATTTTGTGACCTATGAATATTTTAATAAAGCGAAAGTTTTTTAGATAAATTTGAATTAAATTCATATCTGAATTAATATCCGGAGATCATGATAGAAATTCGCCACCTTAAATCACTCAAAGCCATTGCAGAAACCGGCAAGCTGGGCCTGGCCGCCGAACGCGTATTCCTGACGCAGTCCGCACTTTCGCACCAGATACGCACACTGGAATCCCACTATGAAATAACGCTGTTCAAACGCACGGCACAAGGCTTGCGTTTTACCCCAGCCGGCCAGCGGCTGCTGGATTTAGCCAATGAACTGCTGCCGCTCATAGAAAAATCTGAACGCGATATCATCCGTTTAAAAAACAACCGTTCCGGCGAGTTAAGAATCGTGCTGGAGTGCCATACCTGCTTTGACTGGCTCACGCCTGTCATGGATGTTTTCAGGCGGGCATGGCCAGAGGTGGAAATTGATCTGGTCGCCGGCTTTCACAGTGACCCCTGGCACTTGCTGCATGAGGGTAAGGCTGATTTAGTGATTGGCGGTTTACCCGAAAAGATAGGCAGCCTGGAGCACCAGCCGCTATTCAAATTTGAAATTATGGCAGTGCTGCCGCCGGATCACAGCAAGCGCGGCAAAGCCCGGTTTCAGCCTGAGGACTTTATTG
>Ga0207967_1000187_pt1 | contig 28423 bp, 25 predicted proteins | sample LakWasMet20_HOW5_2_FD_183866 | JGI IMG/M metagenome (GOLD analysis project Ga0207967, IMG submission 183866) | Freshwater sediment methanotrophic microbial communities from Lake Washington under simulated oxygen tension - Sediment Metagenome... | ecosystem: Environmental > Aquatic > Freshwater >...
ACGACATTGTCGGTGTTTGTATGATCGTTTGCCATGGTCTGCCTCGCTTCTGTTGAGAGGGTATAGAAAATACCATCTTGGCCCCATTTCGGCCGCTTGGGAAGTGGGGCGGACCATTCCATTAGGTTAATTTATGCAATTTAACCTGACCCCATTGACTCCATTATCGTAAAATTGGTAGTGATCAGCGAAAATCTTAGAAGTCGCTATGTGTATAAAGCCACCTAACGTGAAAGTAAGGTGCACCGCGCTTTTGCGGCGTCCCTCTTGACTGCCGGGTTGGACAGATTACTCATGAACACAGCGTAACTCTAAGGCTGACCATTTGCCACCAGCATCTAAACAAGAATCAGAAGCAAGATATTCTCTGATGCTTGGGATGATACCCAAAATGCTTGCGAGGATAAGGAGTACAACAGCAGCTCTGCTTAGAGAAGGCAAGCTGCCAATAAGAAGAAATACGCCAACGCCAGCGCTGAGGAAAGCTAACGCCCACGACAAGAAATTGCCTGCGCTGAATAGCCACCCCTCGGGGTTAGGCGTGGGCGGGCCACCAGCAAGCCAAGCTCGATAAAAAGCACTGTTGAGGTAAACGATAAAAAGGGCAATGCCAGCGAGTAGCAAACTCCAGCGAACAGTTATTTTCACAATGCTCATGACGATGCCTAACGTTCGCCATAACCGGCGTGCAAATGCGGAGCGCAGCGTAGCTTTTGCGCGTCCGCGTTGATGGCGTTGTTAACCAAGACTGTTCCAAAATGCCAGTTCATAAACGATTTCTTCCGGCGATGGCTCCGCTTGCAGGAACCCACTATACGAATCCATTACGACTGCAACGCGCCCATCATTACTCACGACTGCAAGATGCCCCTTCGAAAGCGATGCAATCTCTTTCAACTGGCCAACTACCGCCATGTTCACGCCAGCAAGGACAGGCAACTCAGGCACCCACTCATTTTTGCCCTCGAAAGTAATCCCAGACGCCTTTCGAAACCAGAGAAAATAATCCCCAAGCGGTAGCTCTTTGGCCCTTTCGAGGAACCACGAGATTGCATTGTTCTCGTACGAGGTTTGCAGAAGCTCTATTCCTTCTCCCGCTTCCGTGCCTGAATGCAGCCGTGCACAGCGAGCAACTGCGCGCTTAAGTTGTTCCGGGGTTTTTGGGTGGAACAATTTTGCATGCGACATTAAGACGCTTTTAAGCCCCTCGGAGGCACCCGCGTACAACTGCTCGAGTGCTAGCCTCTGAGAGTTCTTGGTGGCCAAGTCAAAAAGTATTCGCTTCTGCATCCTCATGAATTGGCTAACGCCAGCTTAAGCCGTGGCCCTGCCGCAGCGAAGCGAAGGCAGGGGCGTCGGATTGAAGCGATAGTTGTTCGGCATTTGGCTACCTCTGGCGCGTGCTGATATTGGAAGCGGACTCTACGCAGACGAGCTGCATTACTCCTAGCTTTTGAGCTGACAATGGACAAACCTCGAGTGTTGCGAATGCATCCTGCTCAAACGAAACCATGCTTTTGAGACTATCCGGCATGGACTCGTTCTCGGATGGCACAACACCGAGAAGCCGCTTGGTGCCGACTGGCCAAATTCGGATTGACGGGGTGCCGTTGTATACCGAGACGCGACCGCGGAAGGTGCTGCATTGGCCGACGATGGCAGGATTGCTTTTGCACGGAACAGGTTCAGCACGTGCAGCGCTGACCGTAATGCAGCAACCAAGAAGCAGTAGCCAAACTCTCATGACGTACAACGTAAAGCTAACCGGGCGCGGCACGGAAAGCTGAAAAAATAAAACCGCATTGTAACCGCGCTCCGGTTGAGCGCCATGTTGGACGAAGCCGCTAACGCGGAGAAAGCGGGCTTAGTCGAAGCCAAAGTAGCCATAATTATGATTGTAACAGCATAAACGAATTGACTCGATTCAAGCATTAATTTGCATCTTGTTTAAACCAGGGCTTCGAGGTACACTTCATTACATGGAAATCGCACAAAAATGCCAAATACCCAACTCGTTGATTTTCTTACAAACCCATCTCAAAAAAGATATTTTCTTAATATCTCAAATATCATAGGCTGTCAAGCCTTACTTTTAGTCCATACATTCCAGTTTTTTTACCACCGCTTAGCAGGGCCGGGCTTGTCCAACAAACGGTTCAGATTGTGGTTCGCTTCGCTCTCACAATCTAACCTTATTCGTTAGATGCGGTCATTGTCATTGCTCCTTCGGTGTTGGTGAAACATTAAGCTCAGCACCCATAGTTTCGAGAATCTGCCGCACACTTGCGATTGCATCGTCGTGGACGTTGCGCAAAGTGATGCACTGGCGAGAACGAATTCCGCGAGCCATGCTCTTGAGTTCGCTCGGAGATGTATTGATTGCTCGACGGAGACGTTTCGTAAGCTCAGTTCGGGCGTGTCCATCCCACCCTGTGAACCCAACATCATGCTCCTTCCAGCCAAGAATCTCGATTGTTGCCATAAGCATCTAACTACAATTATGCATCCTAACAGACGCAAAAAATTTCGTCATAAGACTGTCTAAATATTTATAAAATCAAAAAACTGATTTCTATTCAATAATGTGCAAAAAATTATCACATCCCAATCAAAATGCAATACTAGTCACAAAATTTATCTGGTAAGCCGCCCAAGTTGCTAGATCAAGTTCGTGACAAAATCCACCCGAAGCATTACAGCATCCGCACCGAGCTGGCTTATACGGACTGGATCAATCGATTTATTCTGCACTTCGACAAGAAACATTCCGCGCGAGACGGGCACCTGAGATTTTGATCCGCGACGGCAAGGGCGCAAAAGGCCGGATGGTTTATTGCATGCCTTTATACATAAGTCCGTCATTCCGGCAGGGATTGCCGGAATCCAGGCTACAGAGAGGTTTAGAGCTTACCATCCCTGGCCTGGATACCCGCTTCCCGGCGGGTATGACGGTATCTATGTATAACGATGAGGGTTTATTGGGTTCAGCCCTTACAGGCGCATTTGGTCAAATTGCGCGGAATGAACGGGGCCAGGTCTTGAAGCAAAGCAATATTTTAAACATCTATTGCCATTGCAAAACCTGCCCCCGCGAATGATGGCGACAGTAAGCGTTTTAGGAGAGGCTATTTGCCCCGCTCTTTCAAGCGTCGGCTGAAGTTTTGTCTTCTTCCGCTTCAGACGCCTCATCCGCAACCGTCTCTTCTGCCGGCTGAGCCGCTTCCTCCGTCTTCTTAGTCCGGGATTCCAAGAACTCGACGAACCAGGCCTGGTTCTGCACGCCCGCCATGTCCGGATCGTTCACGATGCTTTGCGTTTCCGGCAGATAGCCCTTGTCGCGTGAAGTTTCCAGGGCTTTCAGGCAAGCATCGTTCTCTCCGCGCAGTGCATGGATGCAGGCAAGGTTGTAGGAGGCCGCGCCGGCCTGAATCGAATTGGCTCTTTCGAATTCGTGTTGCGCCTTTACATACAGTTCGGAATTTTTCGCCGCGTTTTGCAGCCTCGCCATATCCATATAGCAAACGCCGCCGTCGATCGCGGCCGCCAGGTAATTCGGGTCCAGAGTCAGGCAAAAGGCGAATTTCAAAATCGCATCGCGGTAAAGCGCCAGAGACTCTTCGCCGGTCTTGGTGTTGGCTTGAAGAAATAAGGCATTCCCCCAATTGTAAAGAGCTTCCGCCCGCAACGGATCGTCATGCACGATGTCGGCATAGTCTTCATAGACTTTCTTGAACAGATACTCCGCTTTGCTGCCTTCGCTCTTGCGGGCCTCCTTGGTCTGCTTGATCGCGGAATTCAGGCGCGAGCGCTTGGTTAACGAATTCAAAATCGACATCGTGTGCTTCCTCGGTAATAGTTATTAAATCCAAAAGCATAGCAACTTGCTTGCGGAAAGATCAAGGTTAAATATAGGACGGCGGGGACGAGAATCGGGTGCTCCCCGCCCTCCCCTGTTTGTTACTTGCCCGGAGCACGCCGCTGTGGTTTGCCAGCCGATTTGCCCGCCGGTTTGCCGCCGGCACGCGCCGGCGTCTTTTGGTGATGCCGGTAATCTTTTTTGCCGGACGGATTCTTGGGCGCCTTCGAGCTCGGCTTATCCACCACTTTCAGCGATACCGGCTCATAACCGGTGTCGGCAACCCTGGGCAGTTCGCGTCCAAGCAGTTTTTCGATCTGGGCCAGCTGATAGGCTTCCTCCGGACAAACCAGCGAAATCGCCTCGCCGTTCGCGCCCGCGCGGCCGGTGCGGCCGATCCGGTGGATGTAATCTTCCGGCACCTGCGGCAGATCGAAATTGATCACATGCGGCAAGTCGTCGATGTCGAGACCGCGCGCGGCGATGTCGGTCGCGACGAGGGCTGCGACCTGGCCGGCCTTGAACTGTTCGAGCGCTCTTGTCCGCGCGCCCTGCGATTTGTCGCCGTGCAGCGCGGCGGTGCGGATGCCGTCCTTGACCAACTGCTTTTCGAGCCGGTCCGCGCCGTGCTTGGTGCGCACAAAGATCAGCACCTGCTTCCAGTTGTTGCTGCCGATCATATAAGACAAGAGCTCGCGCTTGTATTCCTTGCCGATGCCGTAGCACAGCTCCTTGATATTGTCCGCGGTCTTATTGCGCGGCGCGACCGATACCTCGGCCGGTTCGTGCAGCAATTGTTTGGCGAGTCCCTTGATTTCCTCCGGAAAGGTCGCCGAAAACAGCAGGCTTTGCTTCTTTTTCGGCAAATGCCCGATGATCCTGCGGATGTCCGGCAGGAAACCCATGTCGAGCATCCGGTCGGCCTCGTCGAGCACCAGCATTTCAATATGCGACAGGTCGACGTGTCTTTGCAGCAGATGATCGAGCAAACGTCCCGGCGTTGCGACGACGATGTCGCAGCCTCTTTGCAGGCTGCGGATCTGGCCGTTGATGCTGACGCCGCCGACGATCACTTCGACGAATAACGGCAAATGCTTGCCGTAGGCCCTGACGCTGTCATAGACCTGCGCGGCCAGTTCGCGGGTCGGCGCCAGAATCAGCGCGCGAACCTTACGCGGTTTTTGCGGTTTGGTTTCGGATTCGGCCAGAAGCTGCAACAGCGGCAGCGTGAAGCTGGCGGTCTTGCCGGTGCCGGTCTGGGCGCCGGCCAGCACGTCCCGGCCTTCGAGAATCAGCGGGATCGTTCGTTGTTGGATCGGGGTCGGGGTCAGATAGCCCTGTTCCGCAACCGCTTGCAAGAGCGGCGCGGCAAGGCCGAGTTGTTCAAAAGACATCAAGAAACTCGATAAAATAGAGAAAAGGAGACGCGCGGCCTAGCCGCCGGTCATGTTCATGTAACGCAGGATCACCGGCTGCTCCTGCAGGTTGAATTCGTGCTGAGCCGGTTTGATCTGCATCGCATCGATCAGGGTTTGTTTCAGCAGGTCGATATCGCCCGGATGCGCCCGGACCACTTGTTTCAGATCGACCGAATGTTCGTTGCCGAGACAGAGCAGCAGGCGGCCTTCGGCGGTCAGCCGGACCCGGTTGCAGGTGCTGCAGAAATTGTGGCTGTGCGGCGAGATGAATCCGACGCGGGACTTCGTGCCGGCGACTCTAAAATAATTCGACGGGCCGCCGGTTTTTTCGGGCGTCGCGAGCAATGAAAAGCGCGCCGCCAAATCCTTTTTGATCAGATCGCTCGAATAATAGGCCGTTGAACGGTCGTGGTGTTCGACGACGCCGAGCGGCATTTCCTCGATAAAGCTGATGTCGATCTCGCTGTCGACCGCAAACTGCACCAGATCGCAGACTTCGGTGTGATTGTTGTCTTTCAGCACGACCGTGTTGATCTTGATCCGCTCGAAACCCTCGGCCTTGGCGGCCGCGATGCCGTTCAGCACGGTTTGCAGATTGCCGGTGCGGGTGATCGCCTTGAATTTTGCAGGGTCCAGCGAGTCGAGGCTGATATTGATGCGTTTGACGCCGGCTTTTTTCAAGGCCGGGGCCATCGTTTCGAGCTGCGCGCCGTTGGTCGTGATCACCAGTTCCTTCAGTCCCTGGAGCCTGCCGAGACTCTCGAACAAATCCAGCGCGCCTTTGCGGACCAGGGGTTCGCCGCCGGTAATGCGGATTTTTTTGACGCCGAGTTCGGTAAAGGCGGCCGCGATCGTCTCGATCTCTTCGAGGGTCAGAATCTGCGCGCGCGGCAGAAACGTCATCTCCTCGGCCATGCAATAGACGCAGCGGAAGTCGCAGCGGTCGGTGATCGAGATGCGCAAGTAATCGATCTTTCTGCCGAAACGGTCTATCAGTTGATTGGCTTCAGAAACTGGGTTCATTGAGGCGCTAAGCTCAGGGTTGCCGGGTCCGCCCGCCTAAGGCGCCGGACCGCCGCAACAGGGTCATAAAGACTGGATTTTATCATAGTTCGGGCCGGCGGTTACGCCGCGCCTCGGCAATTGACTATTTTCCGAATGCGGGCAAAAACTGGCCATAGCCTTGTTTTTCCATATCTTCGACCGGAATGAAGCGCAGCGCGGCCGAATTGATGCAATAACGCAGACCGGTCGGCTCTGGGCCGTCGGTAAACACATGGCCGAGATGCGAGCCGGCGACGCGGCTGCGCACCTCGGTGCGCGGAATGATCAACAGAAAATCCTTTTTCTTGATTATATTGTCTTCGACCAGGGGTTTCGTAAAGCTCGGCCAGCCGGTGCCGGAATCGTATTTATCCTTCGACGAAAACAGCGGTTCGCCGCTGACCACGTCGACATAGATGCCGTCGTGTTTTTCATTCCAGTAAGCATTATTGAACGGCGGCTCGGTCGCTTCTTCCTGCGTGACTTGATATTGCTGTTCGGTCAGGCGCTTGGCCAATTCTTCCTGCGACGGCTTCGTAAAGACACGGCCATCTATCTTGGGGGCAATAGCCAAGTGCAGATCGGCGCCCCAGGTTTTTTCCAGATATTGATCGCGGCCCGACCGGTAGCGCCAAAATTTGTAGATCAGCGGATTATTTTTGTAATAATCCTGATGTTTATCCTCGGCCTGATAAAAATGCTCGAACTTCCGGACTTCGGTCACGATCGGCGCCGAATAACGTTTCGATGCGGCCAGTTCCGCGAGGGACTTTTCGGCCAGCGCTTTTTGTCCGTCATTATGATAAAAAATCACCGAGCGGTACTGATTGCCGCGGTCTACAAACGAACCTTCGTTGTCGGTCGGATCGATCATGCGCCAGAAGGCTTGCAGTAACGTCGCATAATCGATTTCGCTCGGATCGAAATAAACCTGCACGCTTTCGACATGGCCGGTCTGGCCTGCGCTCACCTCTTTGTAGGAAGGATTCTCGACCTGACCGCCGCTGTATCCCGAGATGACTTTTTTGACGCCGGGGAGTTTTTCAAAACCGGCTTCGGTGCACCAGAAACAACCGCCCGCAAAGGTCGCGACCGCCCATTGCGGATTGTCTTCGGCCCGACTCTCGGCGCCTCGCATCAGACAGCTAAACAGCATCGTCAGCATGACAAACTTTTTCATATAAATTTCCTCTGCTGGTAAGACCCGGGACTAAAACCGATGTTCAACGACAAGGCAGGATCGTGCATTCAACATAAAGAGCCAACATTGAAGCGATCTCAGCGCGGATAGACGATATGGCGCATTTGCCGGAGAATCCATTGTTGCCGCGCATGCACATAAGACGACGGACGCGCCGCCTTCAGGCGCAGCGGATTCGGCAGCGTCGCCGCGAGCAGGGCCGCCTGCGGCCGGCTCAATTGACTGGCCGGGCTGCCGAAATAGCGCCGGCTCGCCGCCTCGATGCCGAACAGATGATCGCCGAATTCCGCGATGTTCAAATAAACGGTCAAAATCCGCTCCTTGCTCCAGAACGTCTCCAGGAGGAGCGTAAACCAGACCTCGAAGCCTTTGCGGACAAAGCTTTTGGACGGGCTTAAAAACAGGTTTTTCGCGACCTGCTGCGAAATCGTGCTCGCCCCCCTGAGGCGGCGCCCCTCGGCATAGTTATCGACCGCCGCCTGAATCGAGCGGAAATCAAACCCCGCATGGTCAAAAAAACGCTGATCCTCGGACGCGATCACCGCCTGGTAAGCGGCCGGCGCAATCCTGTTGGCGCCCACCCAGTGGTAATCGATCGACTTGAATGTGGTTTCGTAACGGAAATCCTCGACATGGCGATTCAGCATGAACGCGGTCGTCGGCAGCGGCAGCCAGCGAAACAACAGGCAAAATCCGACCGATGAAGCCACGAAGGCCAGCATGGCCTGCCAGGCGAATTTGTATAGGGTGGCCCGAAGCGCTAACGGCGGGGAGTGACGGTGTTTTGAGTGGCGTTTTTTTCTGGTCAAGCGAGAGATGGGGTCTGGGTGGCCGAAACCTGCAACCCCATATCATAAAGCCTTTGAGCCGGCTTGGATACCCGCCGCCGTTTTTTGCAGGAAAGCGCTAGGTAATCATACCAATAGCCAACCACAAGGCGTGCGCGCACAATAATCAGGGTTGACTCCAGACACCCCATTCATCAATCACTGAGGATACACCTATGACCACCTGGGTAGTTGTTGCAGATCATACGCGCGCGCGTTTTTTTCAGATGGACTCGTCTTCCTCGCCGTTAGAGGAATTCGATACGCTGGTCCACGAAGAAGGACGCATGCATGACCGGGAGATGACGTCGGACCTGCCCGGCAGGGTCAAGAATCCGGGCGGACTCGGCGGCCATGCCTTCGAACAAGAGACCGATCCGAAAAAGCACGAGGCCGAGGTGTTCGCAACCCAAATCGTGCATTCTATCGAACTCGCGCATAATACCAACCGCTTCGACCGATTGATCGTGGTCGCCGATCCGTCCATTCTGGGCTTGATCAGACAACACATGCCGAACCATGTGAAAACGCATATCAGCCTGGAACTGAACAAAAATCTTGCCAACCTGAGTGCGGCCGACATCAGAGCGCATCTGCCGGCCATTTTACCGTAATAGCCCTATGGCGGCACCGGAGACTGGCCTAAGCCGCGTATAACGTGCGCCGAATCAGGTCAGTCCCCGCGCTCATTGCAAGACCGGTGCCCGGTCAAAGCTAAGCGGATACGCTTCAATCCGGCTCCGGCAAAGCAATCGGCTCCGCATCGCTCTCGATGCCCAGTATCTCGACGCCGCGCAATTTTCTTTCCATCGCCGAGGTGCGCGTCGTTTGCAATTTTTCCAGCGATATCGATGCGGTCGAAAGTTGTTTATAGACCAGATTCAATTGCTCAGAATACTTGCCGAATTCGGTCTTCACCTCGGCCAGCACCTTCCAGACTTCGCTGCTGCGTTGTTGCACGGCCAGCGTCCGAAAGCCCATGTGCAGGCTGTTCAACAAAGCCGACAAGGTGGTGGGCCCGGTAATCGTGACCCGGTAAGTGCGTTGCAGTTTTTCGAACAGCTCCGGCGAACGCAAGACTTCCGCGTACAAACTTTCGACCGGCAGAAACATGATCGCAAAATCGGTCGTATGCGGCGGGTCGAGGTATTTGCCGGCGATGTCTTTCGCGAAACTTTCGATCGCTTTCAATAACTGTTTTTGTGCCGCATCGACCGCCGCCGGATTGCCTTCGTCCAGCGCGCCGAGCAGCAACTGATAGCTTTCGAGCGGAAATTTCGAATCGATCGGCAGCCAGACGGTCTTGTCGTCGGCCTTGCCCGGCAATTTGACCGCATATTCGACATTCGCCTGGCTGCCTTTTTTGGTTGCGACATTCACGTCGTACTGCTCGGGCGCCAGGATTTGCTCAAGAATGTTGCCGAGCTGGTATTCGCCAAGGATGCCGCGCGTCTTCACATTCGACAACACTTTCTTCAAGTCGCCGACCCCGACCGCCAGCGTCTGCATCTCGCCCAGCCCCTTATGCACCTGCTCCAACTGGTCGCTGACCCGTTTGAACGACTCGCCGAGACGCTGCTCCAGCGTATTGTGCAGCTTTTCATCGACGGTCTGGCGCATTTCATTCAGCTGCCGCGTGTTGTCCTCCCGAATCGCCTGCAACTGTTTTTCGATCGTTACCCGGATTTCGTTGATGCCGGCCTTGGCCAACTGATTTGCTTCCTGCTGCTGGCGGTTCAAATCGCTAAACTTAAGCCGGAGCTGTTCGTTGAAATCCTTGATGCCTTCGGCAAACTTGCCTTCGAACGAACCGAGCCCCGCGCTCAGCTCCTGCCGGTTTTGCTGCGCGTCGGCTTTGATGCCTTCCTGAAACTGGGTTAAGGTCTCGGCGGTTTTGTCGCGAAAATCGTCCTGTTTCCGGCTCAACGAGTCGCCGGTCACCTGAAACGACCGGCCGACGCTTTCCCTGAATTCGTTCGCGTTATTGATCAGCCTTTCGGACAGGCTGACCAAGCCATTCTTGAACGTGTCCATCTGCGCATGCTGGGTGCGCTGGTTTTCGGCGATCCGGTTCAGCAAGGTATCCTGGAGATTTTTAAACGCCTCCTGCAACTCGCGCCGATTTTCCGCGCTAACCTCCCGGAGTTCCTTCCGGAATTCGGCAAAGCCCTGCTTCAAGGCGGTTTCCTGATCTTTTAACGCCCTCATCGTCACCTCGGCATCGACGCCCTGCGCCGCCGTCAGCAAAGCCTGCAAACGTCGCAACGCGAGCCACTGCATGATCACGATGATCATCCCTAACAAACCGGCGATGATCGCCACCGGCATCCAGTCAAACGCCATACAATTCCTCTACCGTTGATGAAGTCAATTTGCTTGAAAATGACAAGATGCCGGCACTACAATAGCGGCGGCCGACTCATTTTGTTAGCCAGTTCAGTCCTGCACAAATACCACAATAAAAATAACCCGGGGGTACCTCATGTCCAAGCAAGCGCTTATTCCAGCGACGATTCTAACGCTATTCTCTCTCGCCGGCACGCCCGGCATTGCCGCACAATCCGGCACCGATGCGGTGACGCCTCCCGCCAAGGAAATCAGTCCGGTCGGCAAAGTCCCTTATCAAAACGACAGTTGGACCGACACGCAATCCATTCAGGGCGACCGTTCGCTGGTACTGGAAATGCAGAAGGTCCCGCCGGGATCGCGTCTCGTGGTGCAGCAAGTTTCGGTGGTCGCCGAAACCGACGACTCCGCGATTGACGTCAGTTGCTTCGTTTATGCCGGCACGCAGGACAACCGCATCACTCAGGTCAGCCCCAGCCACCCGCTGATGTTGGGACCTCAATCCCGCATTGCTTCGCCGGCGCACACACGAATCGCCGCGCGCGTCGCCAGCCAGCCTCTCACACTCTATGTCGAGTCGGGTTTGGTTCCCGAAATCAACTGTAGATTTTCCGACCCGCTGCAAGGCCATGCCGCCGCGATCTCCGGCACGGTCACCGGCTATCTGATTGCCAAATAAAACAGTCGCCTGAAAACGGCAAGACCTCCGAGGCTTTAAAAACCCCAGAGGTCTTGCAGTCCCGCCCCGTTCACCCTAGCAAAGCGCTATAGCTCAACCCTGACCCCCAATTCGACCACGCGGTCCACCGGAATCTTGAAAAAGTCGATCGGGCTGGTCGAATTGTCGAACAAGAAACAAAAGATACCGCGCCGCCAGGGCGGCATCGGACTGCGCATCCGGAATGAGACCCGCTCGCTGCCGATGAAAAAAGACACCTTTTTCGGATCGAAAACCAGGCCTTCCCGGTTCAACAATTCGAGCGCCCGGCGCACGTCCGCGTTCTGCTTGAAACCGTAATACAGTTTCACCCGGTAGAATTTACGGTTTTTACCGAACATGCGAATCTTGAGCCGATGCGCTTCGTCCACATAAGGTTCGTCTTTGGTGACGATGGTCAGCACGATGATCTGTTCATGCAGCGCGTGATTGTGTTCGAGATTGTGCAGCAGCACCGGCGGCACGCCTTTGAGCGTTCTGGCAAGATAAATCGCGGTGCCTTCGACGGTGACCAAGTGGCCGGTGATTTCCTGTTCGAGCTCCTCGAACAGCAAATGCTTCTCTTCCATGTAGTCGTGCAGCAGCGCGCGCCCCTTGATCCAGGTGGTCATCGCGATATAGACCAGCGCGCCGACCCCCAGCGGCACCCAGCCGCCGGTCTGAATCTTCAGGCTGTTCGCAAACAGAAACTGGAAGTCGATCGCCAGGAATATCGCCAGGAAAGCCAAGCTCTTGACTCTTTGCCATTGCCAGAGCGCCTGGATCACGATAAAAGCCAACACCGTATCGACGATCATCGTCCCGGTCACCGCAATGCCATAGGCGGACGCCAGCGCCGAGGTCGACTGGAAATTGAACACCAGCGAGGTCACCGCGATCATCAAGAGCCAATTGACGGCCGGCAAATACACGCGGCTCTTTTCGCCGTCCGAGATATGCAGGACATTCAGGCGCGGGCAATAGCCGAGCTGAATCGCCTGCCGGATCACCGAGAAGGCGCCCGAAATCACCGCCTGCGAAGCGATCAGCGCCGCCAGTGCGGCCAAAATCAGCAGCGGAAAACGCGCCCAAACCGGCACCATAAAATAAAACGGGTTTTGCACCGCCTCGGCATTTTCGAGCAGCAAGGCGCCCTGACCGAAATAATTCAGCAGCAAGGCCGGAAAGACATAACCGAACCAGGCCAGGCGGACCGGTTTCAGGCCGAACGGTCCCATATCGGCATAGAGCGCCTCGGCGCCGGTAATCACCAGCACGATCGCCCCCATGACCAGAAAGCCTTTCCAGCCGATTTCGCACAAAAATTGCGCGGCGTAAACCGGATTGACCGCCAGCAGCACATCCGGATGCTGCAGCAGATTGATCAATCCCGTCAGCGCGAGCACGCCGAACCATAACACCATCACCGGCGAAAAAATTTTGCCTATCCTGACCGTGATCGAGGATTGAAAGATGAACAGTCCGCCCAACACCAGCAACGCGATCGGCCTGACATCGTCGGTCCACGCAGGGGAAATGACTTGCAGCCCCTCGAGCGCGCCGAGCACCGAGATCGCCGGGGTGATGATGATGTCGCCGAAAAACAGCGAAGCGCCGAGTATGCCGAGACTGACGACCGCGGCCGTTTTACGGGGATCGTCCCGACAAGCATTTAAGGCCAGCGCCATCAGCGCCATGATGCCGCCCTCGCCTTTATTATTCGCGCGCAGGATGAAAAGCGTGTACTTGCAGGCGACGACCAGGGTCAGCGACCAGAATATCAGCGACAGCACGCCGAGGACATGGGCTCTATCGACCGTGATGCCGTCCTGGAAGACTTTCTTCAACGCGTAGAGCGGGCTGGTGCCGATGTCGCAGAAAACGACGCCAACGGCGCCAAATGCCAGGCTGGCGAGTTGTTCACGAACGGGGGGACGGGAATCTGAGGGCATGACAGTATCCTCAAGAAAAAGAAGCCAACCCGGAAAAATTCAAAAGGCCGGACCGCCGACAACCGGCAATCCGACCCTCCGCGAGTGGATAATAAGAAATTTTGTGGCCTTGAAAGGGCTGGCGATTTTACATATGATCCAGAATCGCCCGCTTGACCGCATCGAGTTCGGCGTCGATCGTCAAGGTGCGCGCCGCCGCGCATTGCTTGATTGCGGTATCCGGGTCTTTCAGTCCGGTGCCGGTCAAGGTGCAGACGATCTTGCTGCCTTCGGGAATCTTGCCGCTCTTGATGTCGCGCCAGGCGCCCGCCAGCGAAGTCGCCGAGGCCGGCTCGCAGAAGATGCCCTCATGCTGCGACAGCAGCTTTTGCGCTTCGAGAATCTCTTCGTCGGTAAATTTGTCGAACCAGCCGCCGGATTCCTTTTGCGCGGCCCAGGCGAAATCCCAGGATTGCGGGTTGCCGATGCGGATCGCGGTCGCGATCGTTTCCGGATTGTCGATTGGATGGCCTGCCAAAAACGGCGCGGCGCCAGCCGCCTGGTAGCCGCACATGACCGGGCGCTTCGAAGTCACCGCCTTGTGCGTGTCGCTGTCGGTCGAATATTCCTTGTAGCCTTTCCAGTAAGCGGTAATGTTGCCTGCGTTGCCGACCGGAAGGCAATGATAGTCCGGCGCCTCGCCGAGCGCGTCGATGATTTCGAAGGAAGCGGTCTTCTGGCCGTCGATCCGGTACGGATTGATCGAATTGACGATCGTGACCGGCGCCAGCTCTGCGACTTCCTTGACCAGAGTCATACCCTGGTCGAAATTGCCCCGGATCTGGATGATCGTCGCATCGTACATCAGGGTTTGCGCGAGCTTGCCGAGCGCGATCTTGCCTTCCGGAATGATCACGAAGGCCTTGATGCCGGCGCGCGCGGCATAGGCCGCCGCCGCGGCAGACGTGTTGCCGGTCGAGGCGCAGATGATCGCGCGGCTGCCTTCTTCGACCGCCTTGGTGACCGCCATCGTCATGCCGCGATCCTTGAACGAACCGGTCGGATTCAGGCCCTCGAATTTGACGTAGATATCGACATCCTTGCCGGACAGGCGCGGAATGTTTTGCAGCTGAATCAGCGGGGTGTTGCCTTCGTTCAGGCTGATGATGCGCGTCGAGGCCGAAACCGGCAGACGATCGCGGTAGCGGTCGATCAGACCGGTGTAATGTTTTGCAATAGACATGTGTTATTTATCCCAAGGTTTCCAGGCGAATCCGGCAGACTTGGCCGGTCACGGTTGGCAAGGCTTCGATCTTCCGGATCGCATCGTTCATTTCTTTTTCGAGCGTGACCTGCGTCAGCAAGATGATCGGCACCGCCGTTTCGTTTGCCAGTGGTTCTTTTTGAATGATCGCTTCGATGCTGATCTGATGGTCGGCCAGGATTTTGGTCACGTCGGCCAGCACGCCGGGCTTGTCTTCGGCATTCAGGCGCAGGTAATAGGCCGACTTGAAGCGGTCGGGTGAAAGTATCGGGATGTCCTTGATCGCATCGGACTGGAAGGCCAGATGCGGAACCCGGTTTTCCGGATCGCTGGTCAAGGCGCGGGCCACGTCGATCACATCCGCGACCACGGACGAGGCGGTCGGATCGGCGCCCGCGCCGGCGCCGTAATACAAGGTCGGGCCGACGGCATCGCCCTTGACCAGCACCGCGTTCATCACGCCGTTCACGTTCGCGATCAAGCGGCGTTCGGGGATCAGGGTCGGATGCACGCGCAGTTCGATGCCCTCATCGGTTTTGCGCGCGATGCCCAGATGCTTGATCCGGTAGCCGAGTTTTTCCGCATAATCGACATCGAGACGGGTAATCTTGGTGATGCCTTCGGTATAGACCTTGTCGAACTGCAACGGAATGCCGAATGCGATCGAGGCCAGGATCGTCAGTTTGTGCGCGGCGTCGATGCCTTCGACATCGAAGGTCGGATCGGCTTCGGCATAGCCCAGAGCCTGCGCCTCGGCCAGCACGTCCGCAAAATCGCGGCCTTTTTCGCGCATCTCGGTCAGGATGAAATTGCCGGTGCCGTTGATGATGCCGGCCAGCCATTGAATCTGATTGCCGCTGAGGCCCTCGCGGATCGCCTTAATGATCGGAATGCCGCCGGCGACAGCCGCCTCGAACGCGACGATCACGCCCTTCTCGCGGGCTTTCGCGAAAATTTCGTTGCCGTGCAGCGCGATCAGCGATTTGTTCGCGGTGACCACATGCTTGCCGTTTGCGATCGCGGCCAACACCATGTCCTTGACGGGACCTGAGCCGCCGATCAATTCGAGCACGATGTCGATTTCGGGGTCGTTGATCACATCATAGGGATCGGCCGTGACCGTGATGCCTTCGGTGCTGCAAATGCGCGGCTTGCCGAGGTCACGGCTCGACGCGCGGGTCACGATGATTTCGCGCCCGGCCCGGCGGGCGATTTCGACCGCATTACGCCTCAGGACATTGACCGTGCCGCCGCCGACCGTCCCTAGCCCCAATATTCCGACTTTTACCGGTTTCAAAACAATCTCCTGATCCGTTTTTTAATAAAAAAACGGATATTATACAACCTTGTCCTTTTTCATCATATGGCGAATACCACGCACCGCCTGCCGGGTGCGGTGTTCGTTCTCGATCAGGCCGAAGCGGACATGATCGTCGCCGTACTGGCCGAAGCCGATGCCGGGCGCGACCGCGACTTTCGCCTCGATCAGCAGCTTTTTCGAGAATTCCAGGGATCCCATCGCTTTATAAGGCTCGGGGATCGGCGCCCACACGAACATCGTCGCCTTCGGCTTCTCGACCGGCCAGCCGGCCGCGTTCAAGCCTTCGCAGAGCACGTCGCGCCGCCGCTGGTACATCGCGGCGATTTCCTGCACGCACTCCTGCGGCCCTTCGAGCGCGGTGATCGCGGCGATCTGGATCGGCGTGAAGGTGCCGTAGTCGAGATACGATTTGATCCGCGCCAAGGCGCCGACCAGCTTCGGATTGCCGCACATGAAGCCGACGCGCCAGCCCGGCATGTTGTAGCTTTTCGACAGCGAGAAAAATTCGACTGCGATGTCTTTCGCCCCCGGAACCTGCAATATCGAAGGCGCCTTGTAGCCGTCGAAGACGATGTCGATATACGCGATGTCGTGCACAACCCAAATATTGTGCTCTTTCGCGAGCGCGATGATCTTTTCAAAAAAGTCCAGCTCGACGCATTGACTGGTCGGATTGCCCGGAAAATTCAAAATCAGCATCTTCGGCTTCGGCCACGATTCGCCGATCGCGCGCTGCAATTCCTCGATGAAATCGACGCCAGGCACCAAGGGCACGTGGCGCAAATCGGCGCCCGCGATCACGACTCCGTAAGGATGGATCGGATAGGCAGGATTCGGCACCAGCACCACGTCGCCGGGGCCCAGGGTCGCCAGCGCCAGATGCGCGAGGCCTTCTTTCGAGCCGATCGTGACGATCGCTTCGGTTTCCGGGTCCAGGTCAACATCGAAGCGGTTCTTGTACCAGGTGCAGATCGCCTTGCGCAGGCGCGGGATGCCTTTCGACATCGAATAGCGGTGCGTGTCCGGCCGCTTCGCCGCTTCGAGCATCTTGTTCACGATATGATCCGGCGTCGGCTGATCCGGGTTGCCCATGCCGAAATCGATAATGTCCTCGCCCGCCGCTCGCGCTTTGGCCTTCAGTTCGTTCACGATATTGAAAACATAGGGGGGCAAGCGGCTGATACGAGGAAATTGGTCCATTTATTCAGATCTATACAAAAAATAATTGAAAGGGTCCGTCATTGAGCGACGGCATAGTCTAGCCCGCCGAGCCGAGAAACTGCTCGACGCGCTGCAAGTCTTCCAGCGTATCCACGCCGGCCGGCGGAATTTGATCGATGATGCTGACCGCGATCGCTTCGCCTTGCCACAGGATACGGAGCTGTTCGAGCGACTCGGTTTTCTCGAGTACCGAAGCATCCCAATGGCAGTAACGGCGCAAAAAATCGACCGTGTACGCATATAGGCCGATGTGCCGGTAATAAGGCATGTTGCCGGACAACGTCCGGTTGCCGGCGGCAAAGCCGTCCCGATCCCAGGGAATCGGCGCACGGCTGAAATACAGCGCGTAGCCGTGCCGGTTCAAGACGACCTTGACCGCGTTCGGATTGAAGACTTCCGCGCTGTCGTGAATCGCGGCCGCCAAGGTCGCGATGCCGGCCTGCTCTTGGCCGGCCAACACTGCCGCGGCCGCGCGCAGGTACTTCGGATCGAGCAAGGGCTCGTCGCCTTGCAGGTTCACGACGATGTCACCGCTGGCCCAGCCGAGTTTTTCGGCGACCTCCGCGATGCGCTCGGTGCCGCTCTGGTGATCGGGACGGGTCATCACCGCGTCGATGCCCAATGCCTGAACGGCGCGGAAAATCCGCTCGTCGTCGGTCGCAACCACGACCGCGTCCGCCGCGGCCTCGCGCGCGCGTTCGCAGACATGCGCGATCATCGGTTTACCCGCGATAGGAAGCAAAGGCTTGCCGGGCAGCCGGGTCGATCCGTAGCGCGCCGGGATCACGACCTTGAAGCGAACGCTCATCTGTAGGCTTCGACTTCTTCGAAACTGAGTGCGCGCGCCTCGTCTTCGAGCATCACAGGAATATCGTCGCGGATCGGAAACGCCAGCCGGTCGGGCTTGCAAATCAGTTCCTGTTTGGCCTTGTCGTAAACCAGCGAACTCTTGCAGATCGGACAAGCCAGAATGTCGAGCAATTTTTTATCTATCATGGGTCTCACTTAATAATTCGATTAACCGCGCCGCAAAAGCCGGGTCCAGATTAGCCTCTACCGGAACGGCCCAAAGCCTTGCGTTGGCAAATTGTTTACATTTTACCGCATCCTTCTCGGTCATTAGAACCGGAAGCGCATCGCCATAGTCGACATCCCGAGCCTGAAAGGCAAAATGATCCGGAAAATCATGCGTGATACAGGTCAGCCCCGCCCTTTCGAGGCCCTGAAAAAACCGCGCCGGATAGCCGATCCCGGCGACTGCATGGCAAGGGGCGGACTTGAATTCGGCCAGCGGCCTGCGCTCGCCGGTCATCAGGTTGACCGCTTCCTGCATCGTCATTCGCATCGCAAACTCGCCGGGCCGGGGCTCGCCGCCGTTCACGACGATCAGATCGACTTCCTTGAGCCGGGTGACAGGTTCCCGCAGCGGCCCCGCCGGCAGGCACCAGCCGTTGCCGAAGCGCCTTTCGCCATCGATCACCGCGATCTCGATCGTTCTGCCGAGCGCGTAATGCTGCAAACCGTCATCGGACAGCAGCACGTCGCAAGGGGCCTTGTCGAGCAGCGACCGGCAAGCCTCCGGGCGCCGCGGCGACACCGCCATCGGGCAGCCGGTTCGGGTCGCGATCAGCAGCGCTTCATCGCCGACTGCGCCGGCAGCGCTCGCCGCATCGACCCATTGCGGCGATGCCTCAGGCCTGCCGCCATAGCCCCGGCTGACGATTCCCGGATGGTAGCCTTGTTGCTTTAAAAACTGCGCCAGCCAAAGGACCAAAGGCGTCTTGCCCGCGCCGCCGACCGTGATATTGCCGACCACGACCACCGGAACCTTAAAGGTCGTGGTTTTACGAAGCCCCAGGCGGTAGCCAGTCCTCCGCAGCCAGACAATGGCCTCGAACAGCTTGCTCAAGGGCCAGAGCAGCGCGCCGACGGCGGTTTTTTGATACCAGACCTGCGCCGCCAGCCGCGACAGCCGTTTTGTCATGGCGCCGACTTCGGCTGCTGCGCTTCGAAGGTGATATGCGTAAACCCGGCCCGGCCCGCCGCATCGAGCGCGCTGATTACCGACTGATGCGGGGTCTTGCCGTCCGCGCTGATGATGAAAGGCTGGTCGGTGCCAGTGGTCGCCATTTTTTGCAGTTCGCGCAGCAAGGTCTCCGGTTTTTGGTCGACCAATTGGTGCAGCATGCCGTCGGCGCCCTTCACATAATACAGTCCGTCCGCATCGATCACCAAGGTAATCGATTTTGGCGGCGCTTCCGCCTCGGCTGCGCTGGCTTCGGGCAATCTGATTTTAACTTGGGTCTGCCGGTTGAACGTCGTGGACACCATAAAAAAAAGCAAGAGCACAAACAGCACATCGATCATCGAGATCAAGGTGATATCGATTTTTCGCCTTTTTTTACGATGGAAATTCATAGAACGGCCTCGCGCTCGCCGTGCATCATCTCGATCAGACGCAACGCTTCCATTTCCATGTTGATCACAAATTCATCGACCCGGCGCAGGAAATAGCGATGAAAGATCAGGCTAGGAATCGCGACGGACAGACCGGTCGCGGTCGTGATCAGCGCGACCGAAATGCCGCCTGCCAGCACCGTCGGATCGCCGGCGCCATGATGCAGCAGTTCGGAAAAAATCTCGATCATGCCGAACACGGTGCCCAGCAAACCCAGCAAGGGAGAGACTTCGGCAATGGTGCCGAGCGCATCCAGAAAACGCTCGAGATCGTGCGTCACCTGACGCCCGACGTCTTCGATCGATTCTTTCATCAGCTCGCGTCCGTGATCGCTGTTCGCGATGCCGGCCGCGATGATGTGTCCCAAGGGCGAACTGGTTTTGAGCCGGCGCAGCGTCATTTCGTCGATCCGGTTTTCACGATGCAGCTTCCAGACTTGCAAAACCAGATCCTGCGGCATGATTTTTTTGCGCTGGAGGGTCCAGAACCGTTCCGCAACAATGCCCATCATGCCGATCGAACAGATCATCAAGGGCCACATCATCCAGCCGCCGCTTTTAATTATTTCAAACACATTACACCTTGTTATTCAAAAAAGTTTGCGAAGTCACGAACTCGCCTAAACCTTGTATTTTAGCCTTGCCGCGACGATTTCGCCATGCTTCCGCGCATCCCTGCAAAGGCGATCACAAAAGCCAAAAAACATAACAGCGCCGCAATCGTAAAAATCATGCCGGCGCCGATCTTATCCCAGTAATAGCCGCTGTACAGACTGCCGAGCATGCCGCCGACGCCGAAACTGAAACTGCTGTACAGCGCCTGCCCCTTGCTCAGATGCTGCTCGCCGAAATACTGCTGCACCAAATGGATCGCCGCAATATGCGCGGAACCGAAACTCGCCGCATGCAGCAGCTGCGCCGACACCAGCAAGGCCGGATTGTCGGCGTACCAGCCGATCAGCAGCCAGCGCGCGGTCGCCAACAGCAGACTCCAGAGCAGAATGCCGCGCAGACTGAAACGGCCAAGCAAGGGACGCATGAAAATGAACAGGATGATCTCCGCGAACACGCCCAGCGCCCAGAGGCTGCCGGTCGTCGCGGCCGAATAATCCAGTTGCTGGAGATAGATCGAATAAAAAACATAATAGGGCCCATGCGCGGCCTGCAACAGCATCGACACGACCAGGAAGGCCAGCACCTCGGTCTTCTTCAATACCGACAGCACGCCGGACGACTCCGCGTGCGACTGGCGGGGGGCGGTTCCTCGCAGCATCAACGTCACGATCCAGTTCAACAGCAGCAGCGTGACCAGGAACAGCGGCAGCTGCGCGATCGGTTGGCGGTCAAACCACCACCCGAGCCCCAGCACCGTCACGATGAAGCCGATCGACCCCCACAGCCGTATCCGGCTGTAACGGTGCGAATCGTCGCCGAGATGCGCCAGGGTGACCGCCTCGAAAAGCGGCAACGAGGCGTTCCAGAAGACGCCAAATCCGAAGGTGCAGGCCGCCAGCTCGACATAACCCCGCACGGCCAGAAAGCCCGAAAAAGCCAGCGCCGAGAAAAACAGCGTCACCCAGATCAGGCGCAGACTCCTGCCGGTCCGATCCGCGATCCAGCCCCAAAAATTCGGCGCGATGATCCGGGTCCCGACCAGCACCGCGGACAGATTGCCGATCTGCACCGCATCGAGACCGAGCTGTTTCAGGTACAGGTTCCAATAGGGCAAAAAGCCGCCGAGCGTACCGAAATAAAACAGATAGAAACCCGACAGGCGCCAATAGGGAATGGACATTGGATAAAGTTGGTGGGTTAGACGCGCGGCAACGCAGACTGTAACGGAAAGCTCGCCTGCTTTGCGCGTCTAACCCACCCTACGTTCTATCGTAAAATCGGCAAGCCGGAGCGCACATCGCTATTCTGCGCCCGATGCCGGAGATAATGATCCATGATCACGATCGCGACCATCGCTTCTGCGATCGGCGTCGCGCGGATGCCGACGCAAGGATCGTGGCGGCCTTCGGTGACCACTTCGATCGGCTCGCCGCGCACATTAATTGATCGACCGGGCAGGCGCAGGCTCGAAGTCGGCTTCAGCGCAATGCTCGCGATCACGTCCTGGCCGCTCGAAATGCCGCCCAGAATGCCGCCGGCATGATTGCTCAGAAAGCCGTCCGGGGTGATCTCGTCGCGGAACCAGGTACCCTTGCTGTCGATGCAGGCGAAACCGTCGCCGATTTCGACGCCCTTGACCGCATTGATGCTCATCAACGCATGCGCAAGATCCGCATCGAGCCGGTCGAAGATCGGCTCGCCGAGGCCCGGCGGCACATTCGTCGCGACCACATTGATGCGCGCGCCGATCGACTCGCCTTCCTTGCGCAAGGCGTCCATGTAGGCTTCGAGCTCGGGCACGCGCGCTTGATCCGGGCAAAAGAACGGATTCGTATTCACGACCGACCAGTCCAGCTTGTCGATCTTGATCGGACCCAATTGCGCCAAGAAGCCCCGAATCTCGATGCCGGCCTTTTCCTTCAGGTATTTTTTCGCGATCGCGGCCGCCGCGACCCGCATCGCGGTTTCGCGCGCCGAAGAGCGGCCGCCGCCGCGGTAATCGCGAAAACCGTATTTTTGCTGATAGGTATAATCGGCATGGCCGGGCCGGAACGACTCGGCGATTTTTGAGTAATCCTTCGAGCGCTGATCGGTGTTTTCGATCAACAGCCCGATCGGCGTGCCGGTCGTTTTGCCTTCGAACACGCCGGACAGGATCTTGACTTCGTCCGCCTCGCGCCGTTGCGTGGTATGCCGGGAAGTGCCGGGCTTACGGCGGTCGAGATCGAGCTGGATGTCAGCCTCAGAGAGTTCGAGCCCCGGCGGGCAGCCATCGACGATGCAGCCGAGCGCGGGCCCGTGGCTTTCGCCGAAGGTGGTGACGGTGAACAGTTTTCCGAAGGTATTGCCAGACATATTAATCCAAAGCCGCGATGAATGAGTCGTGATAGAGCGCGAGTTGCTCGCCGGTCAGCAAGAACACGCCGTCGCCGCCGCGCTCGAAATCGAGCCAATAAAAAGGAATGTCCGGAAACGCGTCCTGCAGCGTTTGCGCGCTGCTGCCGACTTCGACGACCAGGATGCCCTGTTCGGTCAGATGGTCTTTCGCTTCGGCCAGGATGCGCAGCACGATGTCGAGCCCGGTCTTGCCGCCGGTGAAGCCCATCTCGGGTTCGGCGTGGTATTCGGGCGGCAGGCTTTCCCATTCGGCGACCGCGACATAAGGCGGATTGCTGACGATGATGTCATAACGCTTATTCGGCAGCGCATCAAACAAGTCGGACTGATACAGCGTCACCGAATCCTCGGACTGATGCTTCCTGACATTGATTTCGGCCACCGCCAACGCATCGGGCGACAAATCGACCGCATCGACTGAAGCGGTCGGAAATGCATAGCCGCAGGCGATCGCGATACAGCCGCTGCCGGTGCACAAATCCAGGATAGCATCGACGCTATCCTCGTCGACCCAGGGCGCAAAACGCTGTTCGATCAGTTCCGCGATCGGCGATCTCGGCACCAGGACCCGCTCATCGACATAAAACGACAGGCCCGCGAAAATCGCTTCATGGGTCAGATACGCGGCCGGCTTCCTTTCGTTGACCCGGCGCTCGACGATGTCGATCAAGGCCTGGCGTTCCGGATGCGTCAGCACCGCTTCCAGATAAAACGGCGACACGTTGTAAGGCATATGCAGCGTGTGCAATATCAATCCGGCCGCCTCGTCGATCGCGGTCAGCGAGCCGTGGCCGAAATAAACCTGGGCATCGCTAAAGCGGCTGGCCGCCCAACGGATATAGTCCCGTATCGTGGTTAAGGTCGCGATGACCTCGGTCGATGTATCCTGCATGATAAGAAAATCTTGGCCGTTCGGCCTTTGCACAAAGAGGCGAATTTTAAACTAAACTTGCCTCATTGTCCGAATTTTAAAGCCATTCCATGCATGTTGCCGAACCGATCCCCCCTGCCTCAAACGCCATGCCAGCCGAAAACAGGCTGCTTGAGGCGTGCCGCCGGCATCTCGAAAACAACGAGCTGATCCTGCCGACGATCCCCGAGGTCGCCTTCAAAATCCGCCGCGCGATCAATGATGAAAAAGCCAACAGCACCCGAATCGCCCGCATCGTGCAGCTCGATCCTTCGCTGACCGCGCGCCTGATCAAGATTTCGAACAGCGCCCTGTACCGCGGCCGCAAGACGATCGAAAGCTGCCCGGAAGCGATCACCCGGCTCGGACTGAAAGCCGCGCAGGACCTCATCACCGCGCTTTCGCTGAAAACGGTCTTTACCGCCAGGTCGCCGTTCATCCGTCACAAGATGATCGAGCTATGGGCGCACAGCAGCTTTGTCGCCTCGATCAGCGCGGTGCTGGCGCACAAGGCGAAAGGCTTCGACCCCGACCGCGCGATGCTGGCCGGGCTGATCCACGACATCGGCAAGGTCCCGATACTGACCTTTGCCGATCAACACATCGAACTGGCCTTGAACGCCGATCATCTGAACGAAACGATCGACAGCCTGCACGGACCGGTCGGCCTAAATCTCATCCGGCAATGGAATTTTCCGGCCGACTTCGACGATGTCGTGACCCACTCGGAAGACTGGCAACGCGATACCGGCGCACCGGCCGATTACGCGGACATCGTGATGCTGGCGCAATTACACAGCCTAATCGGCAAGGTCGGCGTCAAAACGCTGCCGAAGATCGGCACCCTGCCAGCCTATCATAAGATCGCCAGCCATCTCAACGCGGATGACAGCATCTCGATCCTGGACATCGCCAAGGATGAAATCGAGATGGTTCAGCAAATGCTCGGCTGAATCGCCAGGCATCCCCTCCCCTTATTAAATGAATACGATTGAGCCATGAAAACCCAAAGATTGTTAGTCAAAAACTGCATCGACGACATCGCGGACAGCCGGGAAGAACTTTCGCGCCTGTTCTACCGCGAACTGTTCCATCTCGACATCAATCTGAAAAAAGTCCTGCCGGGCAACACCGTGTTTCTGAACCGGAAGTTTTTCAACATGCTGGCCGCGCTGCAGAACGTCAAATATCTCGAAAACATCGCCGAATCGGTCGTCAAACTGGGCGAGCGCCATCTGGTGAAATACGGCGCGCAGATCGAGCATTTCGATACGCTGAAACAGGCGCTGCTGAAAGCGCTCGCAGAGCATCTCGGCGAGCGCTTCACGCCCGAATTAGAGGCCGCCTGGAACGGCGTTTTCGACGACGTCGCCCGCGTGATGAAACAGGCGATGAGCACATGCGATCGCCGCACCGAAGCGCGCCCGCTGTATGACGAAAGCACCTACGACCCGAATCTGCTGGATGAAATCGGCGGAGAGGCAGGCGTTTACCGGGTGCACGAGCGTTTCTACGAAGTGATGTTCAACCATCCCTGGCTCGGACAATTCTTTTTCGGCAAATCCGAAGAGGTGTTGATCACCAAGCAAACCCAGTTCATGGTCGCGGCCTTCAACGGCCCGAACACCTACACCGGCGACACCCCGGCCTTCGTGCACATGCACATGTTCATCACCGACGAAATGGCCGATCTGCGCGAACAAATCCTGCGCCAGGCGATCCTCGACGAAGGCTTGTCCGCCTCGGTCGCGGACCGCTGGCTGAAGGTCGACCAAAGCTACCGCTCGGCCATCGTCAAAAAATCGGTCGACGAATGCGTGTTGAAATGCGTCGGGCAGGTGCCGGTGACGGCCGAGAAGCCGTTAAATTACGAGGCTTGATTTGGATAACAGTATCTACAGTACATACTGCGCGGCGGCAGGCGCCTGTGCGTGCCAGAGCATGCCGCGCCGGGCCACTGGCTGGTCGAGCACATCGGCCTCGACGCCTTCATCAAGCTGTGCCGCTACCACAGCGGCGAACGCATCGAACTCGACCGTTGCGCCCAGGCGATCCGGGCCGCGTTCGAGCAACAGGTCGCGCGCGAATACGCCCAGGGTGCAAGCAACGGCGAATTGGCGCTGCGTTACGGCTACACCGAGCGCGGCATCCGCAAGCGCGTGGAGATCCGCGAGCCGTCGCCGAACTTTGATTTATTCGACGAGTTGTAGCGCGCAGCCTTAAGATATATTTGATAACCGAGAGGTTATACTTATTGCTTTAATCGTCGCTATTCTTACTTAGGAAGGAAAAAGCATGAGCTTAAAGCTTGAAAGAGGGGCCAATTTTTCTTTAACAAAACTAGTACCCAACCCCACCCACTTTTTTGTCGGGTTAGACTGGCCAACTAAACCACAGTCCAACGAAGCTTTCGACATAGACGGTAGCTGTTTTTTGCTTAGTGAGCAAAACCGCGTCCGCAATAACACTGATTTTATCTTTTACAATCAGAGGCAAGACTCTGTCCAATCTGTTTGGTTGCTTGAAGACGTTGAACAAGTTCAGTTTAGTAAGGGCAAAACTGGATTCGGTGTTGATCTGGCAAGAATACCCGCTGAAATAAGCCATGTCGTTTTCTGCCTCACCATTCATAATGCAGAAGAAAAACAGCAAAGTTTCAGTATGCTGGACTGGTTAAGCCTGAATCTAGTGGAACAGGAAACGCTAACAGAAATCGCTGCATTTCGATGCGAACAAGAACTGAGCAAGGAAACAGCCATTTTATGCGGCGAGCTTTACCGGCATAACCAAGAATGGAAGTTCAAGGCAATCGGTCAAGGGTTCATTAATGGCCTAGGGGCATTGGCCGAAAATTTTGGCGTGGTGCTTGACAACGTCGCTCCCAATTCAGAAGAGACTCCAGAAGATACCAATGAATTGGTAATTACTAAGAAAAAACGCAGATCCCCCCAAGAAGTCATCGCTGAGCAAATGACACTCATTCAAGGCAAAATGAAGCAGTTGTTACCGCAGATTATCTCGTCGTCAACCAACGGTATTAACGAAAGCAGCACACGTTTAGTCCTTGACCGGATTTTTCAGGATGTATTGGGCTACTCTATCGATGAAATTAAAACCGAGCAGAAAATTCAAGGTCGTGCCGCCGATTATGTGTTGGCTCCGGATGGGCGTGACACCATCGTCATAGAAGCCAAAAGAGCGGGAACACCTTTGCGTCAAAAACAAATTTTTCAGGCTACCTCTTACGCGGCCTACTCGGGCATACAGTGGGCCATATTGACCAATCTGACTGAGTGGCAGTTTTACAAGGTGTCTACCGTTGATAAGGTTGATCCGCATTGGGTGTTCACTATTGATTTAAATAAAGGACTGGACGATGAAAATACCTACAACTTGTTATTGATTTCCAAATTCGGAGTTGTGAGAAAGGGGCTGATTGAAAAAGTTTGGCTCAAGCGGGTTTGCCTTAAAGCAGAAACCCTAATTGCAGCTATTTTGAACGATGAAGTCATTAGCAAGATAAGGCTTATCATTGGTAAAGAAACGGGGGGGCAAATTACTAATGACGAGGTAAAAAGAGCGATCGAAATGGATGTTTTGAAGATTTAGGACCGATCGGGTGGAGGTAACGGGATTGCGCCCGTTACCCCTCCCACACCACCGGACATGCGGTTTTCCGCATCCGGCGGCTGAACCTAGCGACTCAAGTTGTCGCAAAATCTGATGGCACCCACAGGCCCCATCGCCGCAAGCGCGCGTTGTTCAAGACGGTTTTATGGTTCCCACGCGCCGCGTGGTAACCGAGGTCGGACGCGCCAGCGTCCCGATCCGCGATGTCGCCGCGATATGGACTGCACTTGAAAACCACCTGCATTTGATCGCCCAATCGCCGGATTTACCAGCCGAAATCAGCAGCTTCAAATCATGGAGCGCAAAACGCTTGCTCGAAGTGCGGCAAGAACAAAGGGCTGAGCGTATCCTGAAACGATTCGCTTTTTATAAAAAGGCGCATAAAACAGACTGCTGTTATCAGGACTGGGAAGAAGGCTCGCAACCCGAGAAAATGCAAACCCTGCAATGATGCCGCAAAAAATCGAATACATCCACCAGAATCCCGTTAAACGAGGCTATTTCGACGATCCTGTGTACTGGCGTAATTGCAGCGCGCGTAGTTACACTGGGAAAACGGGGTGTTGAAAATCGATACGGAATGGTATGGCTGAATCGCGACGCTGGCGCGTCCACCCTGCATTCCCACGCGGCGCGCGGGAACGAGATGACAGATCTCGCAAATTTCGGCGGAACAAAACCATCAGGCCATAAAAAGGGCTTAGACTTTCATCTAACCCCTTGTTTTATCTGGAGCTGGGACTCGAACCCGCGACCTGCTGATTACAAAACGGCTATTCGCCGCATCAGGATTCCGAATTATCGGCCTGTACATATTCGCCAAGCAAACACTGCAATGCTTTCTGCACGGTCTGCCTGCGTACCGCATGACGGTCGCCTTCGAAATGCTGCTCAATACAATGGCTGGGCTGCCCGCGCCGTTGCCAGGCGATAAAGACGAGACCGACCGGCTTTTCCTCCGTGCCGCCGCCGGGCCCTGCGATACCGGTGACGGCCAGGGCAATATCCGCCTCGCTATACTGCAAGGCGCCGGCGGCCATTTCAGAAGCAGTTTGCGAGCTGACCGCGCCATGGGCTTGCAAAGTGCCGTCACTGACCCCGAGCATCGCGATTTTCGCGGCGTTGCTGTAGGTCACGAAGCCGCGGTCGAACCAGGCCGAACTGCCGGCGATTTCGGTCACGCTTTGCGCGATCCAGCCGCCGGTGCAGGATTCGGCCAGGGCCAGCAGGTGGCCTGCCTCGCACAGCTTCTGACCCAACTGGCCTGCGAGCGCTAGTAAATCGTCCT
>Ga0207967_1000195_pt1 | contig 27680 bp, 27 predicted proteins | sample LakWasMet20_HOW5_2_FD_183866 | JGI IMG/M metagenome (GOLD analysis project Ga0207967, IMG submission 183866) | Freshwater sediment methanotrophic microbial communities from Lake Washington under simulated oxygen tension - Sediment Metagenome... | ecosystem: Environmental > Aquatic > Freshwater >...
TTTCCCGGCGTGGGTCTTTGAGGTCTTGAAAATACGGCATCGGATTGGGCAACATCCTTGTTCTCTCTGCAAATCGTTAATTGTATGCTCCTTTACCTGTCAAAAGCGAGATAGCGCGATTGCCCTGATCCGCTGGTTTCAAGGCGAGTCTTGCGGGTAAGCGTGTTGTGTGCCTCAACATCCCGGACAACTACAAGTTCATGGAGCCTGCTCTGGTCAAACTGCTCAAAACGAAGGTCACCCCATTTTTGCCGCAGGGGCATGGACATTTCAGGCAAGGGGCAAGCGAGTGAGCATGTAGTTCTACCTTGAAAGGTATTTTCACTAAGCAAGTAGCCTCGATGTAGCCATGCGGAATCGAGGAAAATCGAAGCCACAAATCCCTCGATTCCGCTGCGCTTCATCGAGGCTACTCATTGGGCAATGCGAAGGGTAGGCGAAGCGCATGGTTTGCGATTGATGCGCCTTCTACGTCAGCACATCCTGCAGAACTGTCATGACATCGAAGAGCATACAGTCCGCTTACCTGTCTGTGACAAATAACGCGGTATAATGAGGCTTTTCACTATCCGAAGAGTTCCATGAATCCGCAATGGAAAAACTTTCTGCTTTCCGAGCAGGCCGTGATCGAGAACGATGGCCGCATCGTTTTTGCCGAATCCCAATCCGATCAGCCTCATATCTACCCGATTTCCGATCTGGCCGTGTTATCGGTCTCCGGCAAGGATGCGGCGAAACTGCTGCAAGGCCAGTCCACCTGCAATGTTTTCGAGGTGACTGAAACCCAGGCGCGGATAGGCGCATTCTGCAATCCGAAAGGCCGCGCGATCGCGACGTTCCTGCTCGCGAAGCAGGCGGACGCCTATCTGCTCGTGTTGCCGCAGGAGTTGTTGGAACCGGTCAAAATCCGCCTGCAAAAATATGTGCTGCGCTCGGACGTAAGGTTTGCCGACCGTTCGAACGAACTGTGTCTGCTGGGTCTTGGCTGGAGCGAAACAGCCGCCGAATCGCTATTTGCGGCTCATTGTGTCGATGGCATGGTATTGATATCGCTCGGTTCGACGCCGTATCGCACGCTCGTGATCGCGGAGCCGGAACAGGCGGAAAACCTGTGGACCGATCGCTTGGGTCAAGGCTATGCGCCCGGCAACTCGGAAGACTGGCGCTTGCTCGATCTACTCGGCGGCATTCCCTGGCTGGATCAGGCCACTTCGGAAGAACACGTTCCGCAAATGTTGAACCTGGACAAACTAGGCGGCATCAGCTTCACGAAAGGCTGCTATACCGGCCAAGAAGTCGTCGCGCGGACGCACTATCTAGGCAAGGCCAAGCGCGCGCTGTTTCTGGCCGAATGCGCGCTCGGCACCGCGCCCGCGGCCAATGCGGCCATCCGGGACCGGAACGGCGGCGAGCAAAGCCGCGGTCAGGTATTGACCGCGATCAGCCGTGACGGCATTTGTCATCTGCTGGCGGTGCTGCTGGTTTCCGAAAGCGGCGAATATGACCTGGTGCTGAAGGATCATCCCGATGTTTCCCTCCGATTGTTACCTTTACCTATCGCATGAACGATCAAGCCATTCTGAACTTCCGCCGCCTGGGCCTGTTGACCATTTTCGCGGTGTATCTGGTGATCCTGGCCGGCGGCATCGTCCGGGCTTCCGGCGCGGGCATGGGCTGCCCGGACTGGCCGACCTGCTTCGGCCGCTGGATTCCGCCGACCGACGAGTCGCAGCTGCCGGCCGATTATCATCAGATTTACGCACAGCGCGGCTACAAGAATACCGAGTTCAACCCGGTCAAGACCTGGACCGAATACTCGAACCGGCTGGTCGGGGCGACCACCGGCCTGTTCGTACTGCTGACCGCCTGGGTATCGCGCATCTTCCTGAAACGCGACAAGGCGATCTTCTATTTGTCGCTGACGAATCTGTTCCTGATCGGCTTTCAGGGCTGGCTCGGCTCGACGGTGGTCGCGAGCAATCTGAAACCGTACATGATCACGCTGCACATGCTGATGGCTTTGCTGATCGTGGCGCTGGTGATCTACACGATCACCCGCTCGCAGCGCGAGACTTTCGCCAACATCGACAGCAGCCGGCTGACGCCGCGCGCCAAGACCGTGCTGCTGGTCGCGATCGGCATGACCTTGTTCCAGGTCGCGATGGGCACGCAGGTGAGGGAAGCGGTCGATTTCATCTCGCACGAACACAGCTATATCGACCGACAATTCTGGCGCGACGATTTCCCGATCATTTTTTATGTGCACCGGTCGTTCTCGTCGATCATCCTGCTCACGAACTTCTGGGTGTTCTGGAAGCTGCGGCAGGCCTGCGACCGGCAAAGTCTGTTCCTGCGTACCGGCTATGTGCTGATCGGCCTGATCGTAACCGCGATCCTCGCCGGCGTGACGCTGGACCGCCTCGGCATGCCGCCGGTCGCGCAGCCGATTCATCTATTGATGGCGAACCTGATCTTTGGGGTGCAGTTTTTCCTGTATATGGGGCTGCGTTATTCGGCAGTGAATCAGCGCTGAAATTGGATGAAGCACGACGAACTTAACAACATGCGATCCTGGCGGGGCGACTTCAGGCGCCCCGCCTGTTTTTGATCATAAGCCCAAGGGGGGCAAATGGCGAATACTTTTCTGAGTCCGTCCCGAGTGCAAATAGCAGTCGTCTTGCTGCTGGTTTTGTTGGGACAGGGCTGCACAGAACCCGCCGTTCGCGTCGAATCGCTGGAACCGGATGAAGCCGCTTGTCTCAATTGGTACCAAAAACTCGATACCCTGTTGGCCGAATACCAACTGATCGATCCTGCTACAACCAAGGTCACCGGTTTTCCATCGCTGCGAGCCGATCGCTTTCTCGCTTCCTTCCGCACACAGAGCTTGACCGATGCCGCCCATGCGCAGTGGCTGCAACGCATGCGGCAACTGGACGCCTCTTTGCGGCTTAAGGAATCTGCGAATCTGCCGACAGCTGCCGCAAAAACGGTGCTCGCCGCGGCGCCCTTGCCGGGCTCTCTGGAACAGGTGCTGCAGCAATGCGGCAATCGTCTGGTTGAGGAGGCTTTGCTGCGGCCAGAATCCAAACCTATCCTGCGGCAGCAAGTCCGTGCCCTCGACACCTATCGAACCTGGCAACGCATCGTCGGCGCGTATTGGCTCACGCAATATCCGGCCAAGCTCGGGCTGAAAAATCTGCATCAAAAGCTGGTAGCGAGCTTTAGGAGGCCGGTTGACGAATTGCCCGTGCAAGGTCGCGTGATCCGCTATGTGCCGGCGTCAAGCGGATTTTTGACTGCTGCCGAAATTGCCGCGATGCTGCGCGCGGCATATCAAAATCCCCTGGGTATTCCGGAGCTTTCTGACGCACAGCTAAAGAGCTTGTTCACGCACTTCGCGCCGATCTGGGAAATCGACACGCGTAACGATAATGACAAGATCGGCGCGGCGATGCTGAATGCAAAGGGCGAGCCGCACATCGATACCCGACAGCCAATCGTCTATCAAAAGTACGCCTATACTCGCCGGCAGGGCCGCATCCTATTGCAATTGGTCTATCAAATTTGGCTGCCGGAGCGCGAAAAAACCAGCGCGACTGACTGGTACGGCGGAGAATTGGACAGCGTGATCTGGCGGGTCACCCTGAGTCCCGAAGGCATTCCGATCGCCTATGACACTATCCATGCCTGTGGCTGTTATTACATGGTGTTTCCGGGGCAAGGCTATCTGAACATTCCGCCGACAGACGGTGCGGAATCGGTGCTGAGTCCGAAACGCATTGACCCCATCCAGCCCGGGCAGCGTCTGTTGCTGCGGCTCGAAAGCCGAACGCATTACCTGCAGCAAACGGCGGTCATCGCGGCAGCGGACAAGGCGCCGGCAACCCTCTATCAAGTCCAGGCTTACGATGCCCTGCTTTCGCTTCCCTTGCCGGACGGTTCGAGGCGCAGTCTTTTCGGGCCGGACGGAATCATCCCCTCCAGTTCCTGCTTCGAGCGCTTCCTGCTCTGGCCTTTCGGCGTGCCGAGTCCGGGCGCGATGCGGCAATGGGGCGTGCATGCGATTGCCCTCACCGGCAGGCGTTATTTCGACGATCCGTTTCTATTCGAGCATTTGATCGCAAGAGAGTAGAGCTGCTCCGGCAATCCGCTTTGCATAAGGGATTGCGATTGAAATCCTAACCGATTCGGTTTACATTGGCGGGCAGCGGTCGAGGCGGCCGGCTAGAAACTTGCCTAATAAAGGAGGACACCATGTTTCCGATTCGCGATGAAAATCCCACCCTCCGCACGCCGGTCGCGACGATCGGGCTTATCGTGGTGAATCTTTTCGTCTGGATGTTCGTGCAGGGCGCGGGCAGCGACGTGCCGCTGGCCAGATCGTTGTGTCTGTACAGCCTGATTCCGGGCGAGCTGCTGAATAGCGTGCCAGTCGGCACTCGGATCGACCTGGCGGAAAACATGGCCTGCGTGCTCGACGGCAAGGACGGTCTCTCCACCCTGATCACGCATGCCTTCCTGCACGGCGGTTGGTTTCACATCATCAGCAATCTCTGGTTCTTATGGATTTTCGGCGACAACGTCGAAGATGCGATGGGGCCCTTCCGCTTTCTCGGCTTTTATGCTGTATGCATCCTGGCGGCCGCGGCGGCGCAAATCTTCGCCGATCCTGCCGCGATCACGCCGATGGTCGGCGCGTCCGGCGCGATCGGCGGCGTGATGGGCGCCTATGCGAGACTCTATCCGAGAGCCTATGTGCATACGCTGATTCCGTTGGGATTTTTCATCACCACCGCCGCGATTCCGGCCGTTTACATGCTCGGCTACTGGTTCTTTATCCAGCTGATCAGCGCGGTGCCCGCGGTCGGCGGCCCCGCGCAAATCGCCTTCTGGGCGCATGCCGGAGGCTTTGTCGCCGGACTGCTGCTGATCAAGCCGATCAGCCGGCAGGATTATATCGACGAACATAACCGGCTGATGCCGAATCAAAGCGCGAAATATCGGCTTTGATGGCCGGTCCCCGTTTCTACACAGTGCATCACTGCCATTGAGTTAAGCCGTTCGCTGAGCGGAGCCGAAGCGATGTGTCGGTTCCGCTCAGTCAGCGCTAAGTCTTGTAAGGTTTTCGCGCGGTGGGAGCGACGCCTACGTCGCGACTTGAGGCTTTAATCGCGACGTGGGCGTCGCTCCCACGGACTGTCAACGCCTTCCGGTTCATCATTCATCCTCTCGACTGCTTTTTACAAGGCGCCTGAATAACGCGCATTCGGGTTGACTATTTTATTTCGTCAACTACATTCAATAGACTTTCTTTGTACGTTAAGGCTTACGGGAAATGTCAGTGCTTGCGTCCAATCGGATCAACGAAGACGTTATCAGCAAAATCCGGAGCCGCAAGAACAGAACGTTCAATGGGATCGGGGCTCACTGCCATTAAGTTAAGCCGTTCGCTGAGCGAAGTCGAAGCGATTTGTTGGCTTCGGCTCCGCTCAGCCAACGATAAGTTATGCGAGGAAAACCTTAACTTAATGGCAGTGGGATCGGGGCTACATGCGATTTCTGCGGAAGAAAAAATTCATGCGCCTCAACGCGATTTGCCGTGTGTATGACTCACGATTTGGCAGGGCGGCATCAATATAAACAGGGCTGTGCATTGTCGATGCCGGCTTGTAATCTAGCAAGGATTTAACATGGAAATGCGGTCGTTTATTCCCCCCTGCCCAGGCGTTGAATTGATCAATGCGGCGGGTTCGATTGCCCAGCCGCGGGCGCGGCTGAATCAACGCGCGCACAGTCCGGCATTGCGCCAGGCAGCAACGCGCACGCACCGGAAACAATCCGGCTTCACGCTCATTGAAGCGCTGGTCGTCATTGCGATTATTGCGATTCTGGCTGCATTGGCCGCCCCGTCTTTTCAAGCCGCGATAGACAAGCAACGCATCACGGGCGCCGCAGAAGCGGTGCTGGCGGATTTGCGCTGGGCGCGCAGTGAAGCGGTCGTGCGCAACAAGCCGGTACGCGTGACGTTTACGACAGGCAGTAACTGGGCTTACACCATCACGTTGGATGACGGTACCGTGCTCAAAACCGGCAATGGCAGCGATTATCGTTCGACTCTGTTGTCATCGGCGGCGTTCAGTGACGGTGCTGACGGCAGTGTCGCCTATACCACCTTTCTTCCTATTCGGAGCAGCAACCCTAATAATGGCTCGGTCACCCTCCAATCCAATCATCATAGCTCCGAGGTCAGTGTCAGCCCCCTGGGACGGGTCCGAATCTGCGGCACCATGGTAGGGTACCATCCATGTTCATAACTCGAAAGCCGCAAGCCGGCGTCACCCTGATCGAATTGCTGATCGGCATGTTAGTCGGGATCATCGTGGTCGCCGGTGCTATGAGCGTCTATGTCACTTCGGTCCGAGGCCAATCCGAAAACATTAAACTCGCCCGTTTAAATCAGGATATGCGCGCGATGATGGATACGATGGAACGCGATATTCGTCGAGCAGGTTTTGTGACATCCGATCCTGCAACCCATTTTGCCTCTCTGCAAGGCAATCCTTTTTTTGATTCTGCTGATCCTAACTTTGCCGAATTGGCGGTTTATAACGGCGGCAGTTGTATCGTCTATGCCTATAATCGCGATGAGGACCCCGATAACGACGGTGTTCCGGACGAAACTCCGCCCGCCGTCGACAGCAATGAAAGGCTCGGTTTTCGTTTGAACGGCGACGCCGGCGAACTGGAAATGCGCAGCAGCGGCGACACCAACGAAGACTGCGACGATGGCGAATGGGAGTCGATCACCGAGCCGGAGGTGGAAATTACCGGGTTGGCGTTCACGTTAACTTCAAAAGCCCTCAATGTCAGCAGCATGATAGTTGATGATGATGGCGATGGTTTTTTTAATGGGGATGACAATCATAATTTCACCTGTGACGCGGGCGAAGCCTGCAACACCTGTACGAGAGATGGTAGCCCGGATCCTGCGTGCCTGTATGTGCGCTATGTCACAATTAAGCTGGAGGGCCAATTGCGCGACGACAATGACGTTAAGCAAACCATTACCGAACAAGTCCGAATACGGAACGACAAATTCCTGGACGCCATTCCTTAAACCCCACCGCCATGTTGTTGAGTCGATGAAAATTTCAAGCCGCAAGTCCCAATCGCCCCAGAAAGGAGCCGTCACCTTGATTATGGTGGTGATTATGGCGATAGTCATGGCCGTTATCGCGCTGACCACGGCGCGCTCCGGGTTGATGGAGCAAAAAATTACCGGTAACGATCTGCGCGCCCGCGAGGCGCAAGAGGCGGCCGAGGCCGGGCTGGAATATGGGGTCGCTTGGGCAGGCAAACACAATGTGCCTTGGCCCACTGGCGCCAATACATTAGCCTGTCCTGCAACCGGGTGCCCGACACGTCCACAGGTTACCGGCACAAGCACGGGCGAAGCCTACAACATTAGCTCGTTGGTCTATTCCAGGCCCAGCGCCACGTCCGAGTTTATCCGTGTCAGATCAACCGCTATGGGTGCTTCCGACTCTTCCATTTCCGGCACGGCCGAGGCCTATGTAAAACCCGGCGGTCTTCTGACTACGGCAGGTAAACTGCCCCCCCCATTGGTCTTGGATGGCTGTATGACTTCAACCACAGGTACGCCGGATATTTATCCAAATTGGCATGACCTGGATGGCGATGGCAACAAGGATGCCAACGAGTGGATTGATTCGAATGGCAATGGCACAGTGGATGCCGGGGAATGGACGGATACGAATGGTAACGGAAAAGTCGATAATGAGCTGGAACGCTCGATCATGACTTCGAAGCCTGAATATGTCGGTGGAAACTTCTGCCTGAACTATTGCGGGCCTGGCGGTGGCTGCAATCCTTCCGCTGCTGGAACGGGGCGCTCCCACCTGGATCTGCATGATGGTGTATTGCAAAACAACACGGCCTATCCACACAATTCTATTTGGGATTATTACTTTCAGGTTAGCCAGGCTCAATTTAAAGCCGCGGCTTCCACGACGCTAAGCACTGACCCTGGGCTTTACTGGGTGAGCAGCACCGGCAATTGGCCCGGCGGTATTTATGGCTCTGCGGCTGACCCCGTGATGATTGTTTTTGAACATGGGTGTCCTAAACCGACCGGTAACACGACGATTTACGGGATTTTGTTTTTTCTCGAGGTAAATGGTTGTGTCACAGACCCTATGAACGGGTGGGGGGATGTGACCGTATATGGCTCGCTAGGAGTTAACGGCGGTGTCAATAAAATGAATGCCAACATCGAGGTACATGGTGTCGGCGACGGCGTGGGCATGCAGACCATCAATTCGCGCCCCATTAATGCTTCCCGCTTGCCGGGGACTTGGAAAGACTTTTAAAGAGAAATGATCATGAAAAATTTGCTGTATGCCTCACAGCGCGGCTTTTCCCTTTTGGAAGCATTGATCGCCGCGCTGGTCGTGGCGCTGGCGATGCTTGGGCTGGCCAGATTACAGAGCGTTACCCTGATCAACAGCGGCGATAGCCGCATGAAAACCCGCGCCTTGAATCTGGCGCAAGACAAGATTGAAGAACTGCGCAGCTTCGCCAATAAAGACACTTACACCGGCATGGCTTCGGGTAACGATGCCCCAACCTCCTACGCGGGCGATAACAGCAGTTTTGCCCGCACCTGGTCGATTACAACGTGTCCTAATTCGGTCGATTGCAAACAAGTCGGTGTACGGGTTAACTGGACAGATCCGAAAGGCGAAGCCCAGACCGTGGAGCTGACTTCCTACATCGCCAGCGGCGATACGGTGAATTCCGGCGTGGTGCTGCTGGCGGGGATGCCTACGTTGCCGCCGGTGACTCCACCGCCGTCGGATCCACCACCGTCGGATCCACCACCGTCGGATCCACCACCGTCGGATCCACCACCGTCGGATCCACCACCGTCGGATCCACCACCATCGGATCCACCACCGTCGGATCCGCCGCCGACAGGAGGAAATGCGTGTGAAGGTCTTGTTACGGCCGCTATTACTGCAGGCGATTTTGTAAGCGAAAAGTCGCTTGCACTGGGTGCTAAGTTGGAGATTAGTACTAATCCTCTGGCTGTTTGCGCAGTAGTTACGGTTAATGGTTTACTTGGGCTTTCGGGTACAAAAGGTACGTATATTTGCAGAATAGAGAATTTAAACGAGGATATTGTCTCGCTGGGCATAGGAGGGAAAGAAGTAGGCTTAAGCGTTAATTTGGCGTTTGATGATCTGCCGCTTCAAGGCTTGATAGCTCCGGTAGAAACGCTAGTCAGGAGTCTTTTGCCGCTGCCGAAGGATCTGGTCTGCGTAAAAGGCAACCTATCGCTCCCTATAAATATTCCTGCGAGTGGGAAAGTCAATATCGCTCAGCTCTGCCTGGTTCCTAACATTACCGGAATGGCTGTTGTAGATGCGGAAAAACTTTTAAAAAGTGTGGGATTCAATGGCGTTAAAATAACCGGATCTAAAGTCGGCGCGTACATAAAAACTCAAGGCTTGGATGTGGACTCTAGAGCTAACTGCGATGCCGATATATCCGTTACGGTGGGGGGGTAGTGAGAAGTCTCATGCGGGACGGGATTTGCAATCCCGTCCCCTTCGCTTTGGACCTGCCGATGACCTAAAGCTTGAGGAAATCCTGCGGACGGGGCAGCATGCCCCGTCCGGCGAAAAGGTCAGGTGCGGAACGGTTTTTTCAACCCGTCCCCATGGTTCGCAGGTTTTTTCTCGTTCCCTTGCTGGAGCTTCTGGGATCGACGCCGGCGCCGAATAAACCGGCAGGCGGCCACTGATCGGCTCAGAAAGCTTTTCTTTAAATTAAAGCATTTGCCCTATTTTGTGCTGGAAGACTGTGTCAAATCACGCAGCGTCATCCGCCGCAGGTAAAAGGTAGACATCTATCGAGTTGAATTTATTAATATTTGATAACGTGGTCCGGTTATTGCTTGAAAAATTTGGATATATTGTTTTTTGTTCCAAAGACGCAAGCATTAGGCTCTTTTTTCTGGGCTTAGTCGCATTGCATTGCCGTCTAACCTTTTCAAGGCGAACCGATCATGAGCGAATTAACCCCTTACCGTATCAACGGCGACACTTATTTTTTCACGCTGGCGCTGCCGGAATCGAGCGCGGGCGAGACGATGCACCCGATTCGGGCGTTATGCCTCGAATTGGTCAAAATCAAGCAGATGCATTCGTTTAATCTCGATGCGCTGGTGATTTTGCCCAAATACGTGCAAGGCATTTTGACGCTGCCGGATCAGGGAGGGGATCTCGCCCTGCTTTGGCGGCAGATCAAAGCGGAATTCATCAAATTGGCCGGCGGGTATGATGATCTGCAGGGCGACGATGAGGACGACCTTGATCGCAAACGTTTCTTCGGCTATCCGCTGCGCGGCGATCGGGACTTTGCTCTCCATATGAATTTTCTGCATTACAATCCGGTCAATCAGGGCCTGGTCAAAGGGGTTTCCGACTGGCCTTATTCGACTTTTTTCCAATATGTGCAGCAAGGCGTCTATCCCTTGTCCTGGCGCATGGAAAGCGCCTAGAGCCTCTGGCCGTGCCCTCGTGTTATGCGTTGTCCACGAAAAACACGAAAGGCACGAAAAGTAACCTCGGCGATTAAATGGCGGCAATTCGCGCTTCAAGGTTACGGTTCGTTGGTACATCGGATAAAATAGTCCGATGAATATGAGCCAGCCATCCACCCCGCCGCCTACCCCGATGATGCAGCAGTATCTGCGCATCAAGTCCGACCACCCCGATACCCTGTTGTTTTACCGGATGGGGGATTTTTACGAACTGTTCTACGATGATGCGAAAAAGGCCGCGCGGCTGCTCGACATCACGCTGACCAGTCGCGGCCAGTCGCAGGGGCAGCCGATACCGATGGCGGGCATCCCCTATCATGCGGCGGAAGGCTATATCGCCCGCTTGATACGCATCGGCGAATCGGTCGCGATTTGCGAGCAGATTGGCGACCCGGCTACCTCGAAGGGGCCGGTCGAGCGCAAGGTCGCGCGCATCATCACGCCCGGCACGGTCACCGACGAGGCATTGCTCGAAGACCGCAAGGACAACCTGCTGGTCGCGCTTTGTCCTTTGCAGCAGCGTTACGGCATCGCGAGCCTCGATTTGACCAGCGGCCGTTTCGTGCTGCAGGAAGTCACATCCGAAGACCAGTTGCTCAGCGAAGTCGGCCGGCTGAATCCGGCCGAGCTGCTGTATAGCGAAAGCTGGCCGTTGCCGGAGAGTCTGAAACAGCGCAGCGGCCTATGCCGGCGTCCGCCCTGGCATTTCGAAGCCGAGAGCGCGCGCCTGTTGGTGTTGAAGCAGTTCAAGGCGCACGACTTGAAAGGCTTCGGCTGCGAAGAGCTGAACGCGGCGATCGCGGCGGCCGGCGGCCTCTTGCAATATGTGCGCGACACCCAGCAAAACGTGCTGCCGCACATCCAGGGCATCCGCACCGAGGCGAGCGACGACTGCATCCAGCTCGATGCCTCCAGCCGCCGCAATCTCGAAATCGATGCGCATCCGAGCGGGCAATTGCAATATACCCTGCTCGGCGTCCTGGACAAGACCCTGACCGCGATGGGCGGCCGCTGCCTCAGGCGCTGGCTGAACCGGCCGCTCAGGGATCATGATCTGTTGAACCGGCGCTATGCCTGCATCGAAACCTTGTTGCAGGCTGATCTCTATCGGACTCTGCAGGACACGCTGCGCCAGGTCGGCGACATCGAGCGGATCAGCACCCGGATCGCCTTGAAATCGGCGCGGCCCCGCGATTTGCTGGTGCTGCGTTCGACGCTGGCGGCCTTGCCGGTCATTCAGGCGCAACTCTCCCCGAGCGATGATCCGCATCTGACCGAGCTGTGCGCCGGTATCGGCGAGCATCCGGCGATGCTGGAATTGTTGACACGGGCGATCATCGACAATCCGCCGATGCTGATCCGCGACGGCGGGGTCATCGCGGCGGGCTATGACGAGGAGCTCGATGAGCTGCGCAACCTGAGCCAGAACGCGGACCAGTTTCTGATCGACATGGAACAGCGCGAGCGGCAGGCGACCGGCATCGCGAACCTGAAGGTCAATTACAACCGCGTGCACGGTTATTACATCGAAATTTCGAATGCGAACGCGGACAAGGTGCCGGTGCACTACACGCGCAAGCAGACGCTGAAAGGCGCCGAGCGCTACATCACCGAGGAATTGAAGGCGTTCGAGGACAAGGTGCTGAGCGCGCGCGAAAAATCGTTGTCTTTCGAAAAAGCCTTGTACGACGAGTTGCTCGACGTGATCGCCAGTTCCCTGGCCGAATTGCAGCTGTGCGCGGCGGCCCTGGCCGAACTCGATGTGCTAGCCAATTTTGCCGAGCGCGCCGAAACGCTGAATCTGTCGCGGCCGGTTTTGCAGGCCGAGCCCGGCATCTTGATCGAAGGCGGCCGGCATCCGGTGGTCGAGCAGGTCTCCGATGTGCCTTTCGTGCCGAACGATTTGAATTTGACCGGCGAGCGGCGGATGCTGGTGATCACCGGTCCGAACATGGGCGGTAAATCGACCTACATGCGGCAGGCCGCGCTGATCGTGCTGATCGCGCATGTCGGCTGCTTCGTGCCGGCGCAGTCGGCGACACTCGGCCCTGTCGACAAGATATTCACCCGGATCGGCGCCTCCGATGACCTCGCCTCGGGCCGTTCGACCTTCATGGTCGAGATGTCCGAGACCGCGAATATTCTGCATAACGCGACCGCGCAAAGCCTGATCCTGATGGATGAAATCGGCCGCGGCACCAGCACCTTCGACGGCCTGTCGCTGGCCTGGGCCTGCGCGGATCATCTGGCAAAGGTGACGCAGGCCTTCACGCTGTTCGCGACGCATTATTTCGAACTGACGACATTGGCCGAAGAGCGCAAATCGATCTGCAACGTGCATCTCGATGCGATGGAGCACGGCGACCGGATCGTGTTCCTGCATGCGGTGAAGGAGGGGCCGGCCAATCAGAGCTACGGCTTGCAGGTCGCCGCGCTGGCCGGCGTGCCGCGCGGGGTGATCGACAAGGCCAAGGCGAAACTGGAGCACCTCGAAAACACGGCCTATATCGAGCAGCAGGCCGAGTCGGGCATCAATCAACTGGACCTGTTTTCGGCGCCGGAATGCCATCCTGTGGTCGGTGCGCTCGAAGACATCAATCCGGACGAGATGAGTCCGAAACAGGCCTTGGAGGCGCTGTACCGGCTCAAGGCGTTGTTGTAAATGGCTGATGTTACGTATTGCATTGTCCACGAAAAACACAAAAGGCACGAAAAATTGCATAGCGCAATCCGTTCAGCCGTTACTTTCGGATAGCGGCCAACGTTGACCGGCAAACTCATACGCGCCTCCGGTAATTCAGTACCTGCGCCTTATGCGCTCCCGTTGTAGCGGAAAGCGCTTTTGTTTGGACTCATAATAAATAGCTCTGCCGTAGCGTATCGCCTTTGTACCCAATTTCCCCATCCATTTTTTCATACCTTTCGGGTTTTTCGTGTATATTCATCGTGCGTAACATCAGTCCGGTGTCTCAGTCATTCGAAAAATCAAAGGTTTACCGGTCTTTGTCGGTATAAGCGCCGCTTAGCGAAAATGGCCTAACCATGCAATTAGTATGAATACTTAGGCAATTGTACCAATGGCGATGCGCTGAAAAATCCGATAGATTGAATACCTCAAAAAATCTTCGGGGAACTCGTATGGAACTGCATGAAGAACTTGCTAAGTTATCTGAAACGCTCAAGCAGCAACGCGATGAAATCAGGCTTCAGCTTCATCTGGCCAGCGCGGATTTGAAAGACGAATGGGAAGAGAGCGAGAGGGAGTGGGGGCATTTTAAAGACAAGTTTGCCGAAATCATTGATGAAAGCAAAGAAACCTCGACCGAATTGCTTGAAAAAACCCGGATCGTCGGCGAAGAGTTGAAGATTGCCTATAAAAACATTCACCGGCGCCTGTCTTCCTGAAGGCTAAGTCCGCGCGGCGTTGTCGGTTTTGGGGTGAGTCGGGCGTTATGTTCAGCGTATTCGTCAAACCTGCGGGGGATTGATGGCTATTCAGTGCATCGCAACTGGAAATCATGCAAGAGCTGAAAGGGGAGAGCGGGGTATGTCCGAAAAGTTGAGCGGGTTCCAGGTTGAGCACTTCAAAAATCTGTTGCAAGACCGATTCTACAGGGTGCGCTCCGATCTGCACAACGAACTTTTGGCGCTTGATAAGGAAGGCGGTGTGACGATTGCAGGGGTGGTTTATCAGGCCGCGGCGGGGGCGTTGGCGCATCTGCTGGCGGGGCTGAAGATGATCGACCTGAATCACTACCTAAACGAGGTCAGGGATATTGAAGCGGCGCTGATGCGAATTGCCGAAGACAAATACGGCATCTGCCTCGATTGCTGTCGCCCTATCTATTTTAAGCGCTTGCTTTCCTATCCGACCGCTAAGCGCTGCGTGGCGTGTCAACGGCTCTATGAAAAGATGAGGAATGAGTGAATTCGATTAATTTGAAATTTATGATTTACTTTTCGTGAATCGGTCGTTATAATAGCTAAATGAAGTGACAATACTTCAGGCGCGTAGCTCAGTTGGTTAGAGCACCACCTTGACATGGTGGGGGTCGTTGGTTCGAGTCCAATCGCGCCTACCAGATACCCAAAAAGCACTGCTCCGCAGTGCTTTTTTTATTTTGGAATCCGAATTATTTTGAGCTAACATGCCAGTAATCACTCTTCCCGACGGCTCTAAGCGCGATTTCGATCATGCGGTTACGGTGCTGGAGGTTGCGCAGTCCATCGGTTCTGGGCTGGCCAAGGCGACTCTGGCGGGCAAGGTGAACGACAAGTTGGTCGACGCGAGCACGCTGATCGATCAGGACGCCTCGCTGCAAATCATCACCGCGAAGGACGCCGACGGCGTCGATGTCATTCGCCATTCCACCGCTCACCTGTTGGCTCAGGCCGTCAAGCAATTATTCCCCGAAGCGCAGGTCACGATTGGGCCAGTCATCGAGAACGGCTTCTTTTACGATTTTGCCTATCATCGTCCCTTTACTCCGGAAGATCTCGAAGCAATCGAGGCGCGGATGCAAAAGCTCGCGGCCGACGATCATGCGGTAACTCGCTCGATCCTGTCCCGCGATGAAGCGGTGCAATATTTCCGCGGACTCGGCGAGAATTACAAGGCCGAGATCATCGAGTCGATTCCTTCCGATCAGGCGCTGTCCTTATATAACCAGGGCGATTTTACCGATTTGTGCCGCGGCCCGCATGTGCCGAGCACCGGCAAATTGACCGCGTTCAAGCTGATGAAGATCGCCGGCGCGTATTGGCGCGGCAATTCCGACAACGAAATGCTGCAACGCATTTACGGCACCGCCTGGGGCGACAAGAAGGAGTTGCAAGCCTATATCGCGCGCCTCGAAGAGGCCGAAAAGCGCGACCACCGGCGATTGGGTAAGGCATTGGACTTGTTCCATACCCAGGAAGAGGCGCCCGGCATGGTGTTCTGGCACGAGAAAGGCTGGACCATTTATCAGCAGATCGAGCAATACATCCGCGAGAAGCTGCGCGTGAACGGCTACGGCGAAGTCAAGACGCCGCAAATCGTCGATCGTTCCTTATGGGAAAAATCCGGACACTGGGATAAGTTCAGCGCCGGCATGTTCACGACCCATTCGGAAAATCGCGACTATGCGATCAAGCCGATGAACTGCCCATGCCATATCCAGGTTTATAACCAAGGCCTGAAGAGCTACCGGGATCTGCCGATTCGCATCGCCGAGTTCGGCTCCTGTCACCGCAATGAGCCTTCCGGCACCCTGCATGGCCTGATGCGGGTCAGAAATTTCGTGCAGGACGATGCGCACATTTTCTGTACCGAGGCGCAGATTCAGGACGAAGTGTCGGTCTTTATCGACATGCTGTTCGAAGTTTACAAGGACTTCGGCTTTGATGAAGTGATTATCAAGCTGTCCACCCGTCCGGAAAACCGGGTCGGCGATGACGCGGTCTGGGATAAGGCCGAAAGCGCGCTCGAACTGGCTTTGAACAACAAAGGCCTGAAATGGGATTTGCAGCCGGGTGAGGGCGCTTTCTACGGTCCGAAGATCGAATTCTCGTTGAAAGACTGCATCGGCCGGGTTTGGCAATGCGGCACGATCCAGGTCGATTTCTCGATGCCGGGCCGTCTCGGCGCGACCTATATCGCCGAAGACAGTTCACGGCAGACGCCGGTGATGCTGCACCGGGCGATCCTCGGTTCGCTGGAACGCTTTACCGGTATTCTGATTGAACAATATGCCGGCACCTTCCCTGCGTGGCTGGCGCCGGTACAGGCGGTCGTGTTGACAATCGCGGATCGGCACGATGACTATGCGCACGAGACGATGAAAACCCTTGAAAAACAGGGCTACAGAGTCAAAATTGACTTGAGAAATGAGAAGATCGGGTTTAAAATTCGCGAGCACTCGATGCAGCGCGTGCCTTATTTGTTGATCATCGGCGATAAAGAGCTCGAAGAACGGACGATTACGGTGCGCACGCAAAAGGGTGACAACTTGGGCAGTCTGACGATCCAGGAATTTGGCGAACGGCTAAATCAAGAGATTGCGGATAGAAAATGATTGTAGCTGGAGGATTTGAATATCGCTGCTAAAAAAGATGAAACCCGCCTGAACGATGCGATTACCGCCAGACGGGTGCGGGTAACGGGCGCTGATGGCGAGTCGTTGGGCATTATTTCGATCGATGAAGCCAAGCAGATAGCCTATGCGGCCGATCTGGACTTAGTCGAAATATCGCCGAATGCGGACCCCCCGGTTTGCAAGATCATGAATTATGGCAAATACCAGTTTGATCAAAACAAAAAACTGGCGATTGCCAAGAAAAAACAAAAGCAAATTCAGGTCAAGGAAATCAAATTCAGGCCGGGAACCGATGAAGGCGACTATCAGGTCAAACTTAGAAGCCTGATCAAGTTCCTGAACGACGGAGATAAGACCAAAATCACCGTGCGTTACCGTGGGCGCGAATTAGCGCACCGCGAAATCGGAATGGAGCAGTTGAAACGCCTCGAGAAAGACTTGGAAGACGTTGCAGTCGTCGAGCAGTTTCCGAAGATGGAAGGCCGCCAAATGATCATGGTCATGGCCCCCAAAAAGAAAAAATAATTCGCGTTTTTAACGCAATCTTGCGCAGCTCAGGACGAGGCTGCCAGCATCTTAAATCCATAGGATGCGCCTAATTCTTCAGGGCCATGCATTTTGCCTTGCTGGGTTATTTTTCTCAGGGATTTTTATTTTAATGTTGGAGCAAACAAATGCCGAAAATTAAAACCAACCGGGGTGCCGCTAAGCGTTTAAGACGCACCGGCAACGGCGGTTTCAAATGCGGGCAATCGCATAAGCGTCATATTCTGACCAAGAAAAGCACCAAGCGGAAACGCCAACTGCGTAGTCCTGCGTCGGTTCATCCATCCGATGTACGTAGCGCGGCTCGTATGCTGCCTTACACCTAAGCCGGGAGGATTACGATGGCTAGAGTTAAACGCGGCGTCACCGCAAGAGCAAGACACAAGAAAATTTTAAAACAGGCGAAAGGCTACTACGGTGCCCGCAGCCGGGTCTATCGCGTTGCGAAGCAAGCGGTGATCAAGGCCGGTCAGTATGCGTACCGCGACCGCAGACAGAAAAAACGCCAATTCCGTGCGTTGTGGATCGTGCGTATCAACGCAGCCGCCAGACAGTGCGGTATGTCCTACAGCCGTCTGATCAACGGCCTCTCGAACGCGAATGTCGCGATCGACCGTAAGGTGTTAGCCGACATCGCCGTGCGCGACATGGAAGCTTTCGCCGAAATCGCAAAAATTGCGAAAGCCAACGTCAGCTCGCTGTAAGCCGGTCTGAATCTCCCGGGTAATCGGGAGATACCCTGTTTCCGCCCGCCTTTCTAAAAGCGCGGGCGGAACACCAAACCCAAGAACAGAATTCAAACAAAGCGGCAGGATCGCAGGTCGGTCCATGTGCCGCTTTGTCGTGTTAGCGTAACTCTATTTTCTTCCATTCTACCAGCGAGCCAAGCAGTGTCTTCCACTCCTGAAGAAATTCTCGCGCAGGCCTCTACAGCGCTTGCGGATGCCCAAGACCTCACGCAACTCGATCAGGTCCGCGTTCACTATCTCGGCAAAAAGGGGCTATTGACCCAGCTGATGAAGGAACTCGGCTCGCTCGATCCCGAACAACGCCGTGAAGCCGGCCAAAAAATCAATCAGGCGAAAGACCGCTTTCAGGAACAGCTGGACGGCCGCAAACAGTTGCTCGAAGCCAATGAACTGGCCGCGCGCCTCGCGAGCGAGCGGGTCGATGTGACCCTGCCCGGACGCGGCCAGGCGGCCGCGGGCCTGCATCCGGTCACGACCACCTTGCGCCGTATCTCGAAGATTTTCACCAGCGCCGGCTTCAAGACCGTCGAAGGGCCGGAAATCGAGGACGATTATCACAATTTCGAGGCCTTGAACATTCCTGCCCATCACCCGGCGCGGGCGATGCACGACACCTTCTATTTCGATGCGCATACGGTGCTGCGGACGCACACCTCGCCGGTGCAGATTCGGGTGATGGAATCCGAAGAGCCGCCGTTGAAAGTGATTGCGCCGGGCCGCGTCTATCGCTGCGATTCCGATTTGACCCATTCGCCGATGTTTCATCAGGTCGAAGGCTTCCTGGTCGACCGCGATGTCAGTTTCGCCGATCTGAAAGGCGTCGTGTACGACTTTTTACAGGCCTTCTTCGAAAAAGACAGCCAGGTCCGTTTCCGTCCGTCCTATTTTCCGTTTACCGAGCCTTCTGCGGAATTCGATGTTTCATGCGTGATGTGCGATGGACAAGGTTGCCGCGTGTGCAAGAACACCGGCTGGCTGGAAGTCGGAGGCTGCGGCATGATCCATCCCGAAGTGTTTAAGGCGGTCAATATCGACGGCGAAAAATATACCGGTTTTGCGTTCGGCATGGGCGTGGAGCGTCTGGCTATGATGCGCTACGGCATCAACGATTTGCGGTTGTTCTTCGAAAACGACCTGAAATTCCTGCAACAATTCAAGTAAGCCGTCGATAAGTCATGCAAATTAGTGAAGCCTGGTTAAGAACCTACGTCAATCCGGCCGTCAACACCGAAGAACTGGTCGCGCAATTGACCATGGCCGGTCTCGAAGTCGATTCGGTCACCCCGGCCGCCGCGGTATTCAGCGGCGTGGTCATCGGCGAAGTGCTCGCGATGGAGCCGCATCCCGATGCGGATCGCCTGCGCGTCTGCAAGGTAGAAGTCGGTCAAGGCGAGCCGCTGCAAATCGTCTGCGGCGCCAGCAACGTGCGCCCCGGCCTGAAGATTCCGACGGCCTTGATCGGCGCGGTGCTGCCGGGCGATTTCAAGATCAAAAAATCCAAGCTGCGCGGCGTCGAATCCTATGGCATGCTGTGCTCCGAAAAGGAACTCGGCTTGGCCGAGGAGTCGAACGGCCTGATGGAATTGGCCGAGGACGCCCCAGTCGGCGTCGATATTCGCGACTATCTGGCGCTGAACGACAACCTGATCGAGGTCGACCTGACCCCGAACCGGGCCGATTGCCTGAGCGTCGAGGGCCTCGCGCGCGAAGTCGCGGTGCTGAATCAAATCGACTGCCAAGCCACGCCGTTGAAGAAGGCCGATGTCGCGCATCGCGATACGCTGGACATTCGCGTCGACGCGGCCTGCGCCTGCCCGCGCTATCTCGGCCGCCTGATCAAAGGCGTCAATCCACAGGCCGAAACGCCGCTGTGGATGCAGGAACGGCTCCGGCGTTCGGGCCTTAGAAGCCTGGGTCCGGTCGTCGATGTGACCAACTATGTCTTGCTCGAACTCGGCCAGCCGCTGCACGCATTCGATGCGGACAAACTGAGCGGCGGCATCCAGGTGCGCTGGGCAGAGGACGGCGAAGAACTGGCCCTGTTGAACGGCCAGACGATCAAGCTCGATGCCGAAGCGCTGGTGATTGCCGATAACGCGCGCGCGCTGGCCCTGGCCGGCGTGATGGGTGGCAGCGAATCGGCGGTCGGCGAGGGTACGCAAAACATTTTCCTCGAATGCGCATTCTTTGCGCCGCAAAGCATCGCCGGCAAGGCGCGTCGTTTCGGCCTGCATACCGATTCCTCGCACCGCTTCGAACGCGGCGTCGATCCTTTCCTGCAGGAGCGCGCGATCGAACGCGCGACGCAACTGATTACCGAAATCGCCGGCGGCAGCGTCGGTTTGCTCGGCGCAGCGGTCTCCGATGCGCATTTGCCGAAACGCGCGCCGATAGCACTGCGCCGGCAACGGATCGAGCGGCTGCTGGGCCTCTTGCCGAGTGACGAACAAATCGCCGGCATCATCAGTCGTCTGGGCATGGGGGTTGAGGCGACCGCGGACGGCTGGCGGGTGACCCCTCCGGGCTTCCGTTTCGATATCGCGATCGAAGCCGATCTGATCGAAGAAATCGCGCGCATTTACGGTTACAACAACCTGCCGAGCAACCGCCTCCTGGTGCGCACCGAACTGCACAAGGCGACCGAGTCGGCGCTGGAGCTGGACCGCGCCCGCGACCTCTTGGTCGATCGCGGCTATCAGGAAGCGATCACGTTCAGCTTTGTCGATGCGGAAACGCAGCAGGCGCTCACGCCGGGCGCCGAGATGATCAGCCTGCAAAATCCGATCTCTTCCGAATTGTCGGTGATGCGCGGCACGCTCTGGTGCGGCCTGATCAAGGCGGCCGAACACAATGTGAATCGCCAGCAAAACCGGGTTCGCTTTTTCGAAACCGGCCTGCGTTTCATCCGGTCCGAGGGCAAGGTGCTGCAGGAAAAGATGCTGGCCGGCATCGCGCTCGGCAGCGCGCATCCCGAACAATGGGGCGAGGCGGCGCGCGCGGTCGACTTCTTCGACATCAAGGCCGATATTGAGGCGTTGTTTGCGTTGACCGGCTCTGCGGCGCGCTTCGTGCCGGGCGAACATCCTGCCCTGCATCCCGGCCAGACCGCCGAGATCCTGGCGCCGAACGGTCAACGGATTGGCCTGATCGGCATGCTGCACCCTAATCTCGAAAAACAATTCGGCTTCGAGTGCCGGGTCTTCCTGTTCGAATTGGATCAGGATGCGCTGCTCGCGAAACCAAAGGCGCAGTTCAAGCCGCTGTCGAAATATCCGTCGGTGCGGCGCGACCTGGCCTTGATCGTCACAGAAGAGGTGACGGCCGAGCAGATCACGGCATGTGTTAGCGAACTCCAGGAGCCTGCACTGCAAACCGTCGTACCGTTCGACGTATATCGCGGCAAGGGCGTCGAGGCGGGGTATAAAAGCATCGCCCTGAGCCTGACCTTGCAGGATTATGCGCAGACACTGACAGATTCCGAAATCGATGCTATAGTATCTAAGCTTTTGGAAAACTTGAAAAATAAAATTGGTGCGAAGTTGAGGGATTGATTAAATGGCATTAACCAAAGCTGATTTTGCTGAAAAACTTTTCGAAGAGCTCGGCCTTAACAAACGCGAAGCCAAAGACATCGTGGAGCTGTTTTTTGAAGAAATCAAAACCGCTCTAGAGCGCGGCGAACAGGTCAAACTGTCCGGTTTCGGCAAGTTTGAACTGCGCGACAAGAACAGCCGTCCGGGGAGAAATCCAAAAACCGGGGAAGAAATACCCATTACCGCCCGGCGTGTGGTAACATTTAGGTCTGGTCAAAAACTCAAAGCGCGGGTAGAAGCTTATGCTGGAACCGAGTCATAATAACGAATTGCCGCCCATACCGGCCAAACGCTATTTCACGATCGGTGAAGTCAGCGAACTGTGCGCAGTCAAACCCCATGTACTGCGCTATTGGGAGCAGGAGTTCACCGAACTGAGTCCGGTCAAGCGCCGCGGCAACCGCCGGTATTACCAGCGCCACGATGTGCTGATGATCCGCCAGATCCGTTCGCTGTTGTACGAGCAAGGCTATACGATCGGCGGCGCCAGGGCGCATCTGACCAGCGACGAGCACAAGGAAGATGCGACGCGCACCAAGCAATTGATCCAGCAAATGGTCGTCGAACTCGAAGACATTCTGGAATTGCTTAAATAAAGCGCTTTGTAATATAATCTATCCTCTTCGGCTTTTCTCAAAAGCCGTATATAGTTTTTTCTTTCTGAATTGCGATGGCGCTCAGCCAGGGTAATTGTCAAATCATCGGGGCGTAGCGCAGTTTGGTAGCGCACTTGCATGGGGTGCAAGGGGTCGAAGGTTCAAATCCTTTCGTCCCGACCATTTAAATCAAGGACTTAGAAAGTCCATGTAATCATCAAAAATCAAAAATCAGGTTTCCGGGTAACTTTCGGGTAACTTTTCGTAAAAATGAGTTGCTCATCTCTCCCGATCCGCCAGAGTGAAACCTAGTAAAACTTAGTATTATCGGTTCGTACTCGGTGCGTACTCGGCCTGAATGTTGCGGAGGCGATGGTTACAGGCAAGGTTGCAGTACTTTGACTCGTACTCGGCCTGAATGTCAGCATTTGTCAGCAATCTTGATCCTTTTTTTGTTCACCACCTTGTAAAGCCGAATTGCCCCGGCTTAAACCTGGAGTTTTCTGGAGTGAAAGTTTAGGATTCCGTTGTTTGATTGAATAGCGGGAAATCCCGCTTTTTCTTGTTCACGCTCTCGTATTTTGTTCACACACTCGTATCAAGCTCGTACCGCTTCACTTGCCAACTGCGTACTCTTTGCGCCAGACACAAAAAAGCCGGGTTGCCCCGGCTCTCTGGTGTCGATGTTACATTATCACATTGGCTTGAATGTCAGGTTTTCGCCCATGCAGTCTCGGCGCGGTCACGATTTAGTAATTTATAGTAAATTCATTTCAATGGCATATGCGACTTGCTGAGAATCTCAACATTTCTCAACAGCCTTGGGCCGCAAGGCAATGGCGTGTGCGACTTGCTGAATATCGCACTTTTATCGCACTTTGCCATTCTATTTTATTCCGGTTCCCGCCGCTCTGTTTGTGTTGGTAACCTCATGATCTTATTACTTTATAGTAAGCATACGGGTGATCCATTTAGTAAAAGTTAGCATTTGTTAATATTTCTTCCTGGTCAATGCTCATCGGCGTAATCCTCGCCCTCGACGGGCTTAATATTTGTGGCGTCCGGGTACTGCTCCCGGGCTTCCTTGATTGTCATCCTTGGCATTGAGCACGAATAAAACTGTGTGCCGTCCTGCCTGGTTATCAAAAACTTGAAGTATCGGCCCCCGGCATTGTGGGCGTATTCGCTGCTGGCGCTCGATAGGTATTTGTCGCACTGGTGGACGGTATCGGCCCACCAACAAGCGCCGAACGGCATAACATCTGCCTTGCATATACCAGCACCGCCGCCGTGGGCGTGGTAGCTCTCGAAGTGAATACATCCCTTGCAGGTGATGGCGGGGTTTGTTTTCGACTCGGCTGCTGGTGCTGGTGTGGTCGATGTCGTCGCCGGGTGGCGGGTGTCAATTTTAGACAGCAATTCAGTCGCAACTGAACGCAACTTTTCTTCTGTTTTTTCGTTGCAAAAGTTGCGTTGTTTTTCGATGTGCGTCGCGTTGATGTTGCGTTGGGTGTTGCGCTCCAAAACCGCGCCTGCCAAGGCTTTCAGGATGTTTGTTGCGTTTGTCGTTGCGCCATTAGTTGCGCTGGAATCCTTAAAAGTTGCGCGTTGCGCCCCTATAGCAACGCAACGCGCAACTATTTCATTTTGGTCGTACTCAATCATCAATATCAACCCTCCGCGTCACGGCAGCTTTAGCGGATTTTTTCGACTTCTCGACAAGCAAGCCGCCTTCCTTTGCCTTTTGAATATGACGGCAAACGTTCGATTTGTTGATGCTGAGTTCGGCTGCAATGTCGGCTTGTGATAGGCCAAGATTCGCCAGCTCAACAACTTGTTGAAATGTGGACTCTGTTACCGTAGTCGTCGCCCAGGCCTGCCGCCCGTCCTGTTCGGTTTGGAGCCAAGCCTCAAACGGTTGGGCGTCCTGTCCAGTCAGGTGCCGCGCCTTGGTATAGTTCACGATGAAACGAGCGCCCTGCTCGGAGTCGTAATCCGCTGGCCGCTTAAGCTCGATCACAACATCAAGAATGTCTTCCCTTTTCGATGTGCCGCGCTGCTGGCCGTCTTTGCCTGCATGGTGAATGAATATCACGCACTTGCCCGCGCTTCGCATCCTTAACGCCCATTCAGAGAGTGTACGCCACGACTCCGCCTCATTTTCGCGCCCTGATCGGCACAAACAAGACAGGTTATCGACAATAATTAGTTCTGCCGTTCGACACGCTGCTTCGATGGCATCTTGCCCTTCGATTATGGACAGGTCCGGCATGATGCCGCCCTGCATATCGATGGTGATGATTTGCAGATAGTCTGGGTTTGGTTCTCGGTCGGCTACCGAGACAATCGCCGCTAGCCGCGCCTGTAACGACTCCCCCGGCATTTCGCCATCGATCAGTAGCACACGATAAGGTCGCGCCGCGTGCCAGCCCCATATTGAGCCGCCCGAAGCTGCCGCGTAAGCAATCCCAAGACTTGCGTGCGTTTTTCCGATCCCGCGCCGGGCAAAGATCATGTTCAAGCTGCTCAATGTGAAAACCGGACTCAAAATTAACTCTCGCGTTGGAAAGTTATGCGTCAGCAATTCGGCAAGGTTAATCGGTTTTATAGGCTGCTTCATCGTCGTCGGTGGTGCCTTGGTTGTTTCAGGCAACTCGACTTCCATAACTCCAGGCGCTATGACTGAATAACTCATGCTGCCGCCCTCCGCGCTTCGATTCGCGTAACCGGGCCGTTTTCTGGCGCGTATAGCACCAGACTAGCGCCAGCCGCCAGCAACAGCCCGGCAAGTTTTGCAATCGTGCCGATAGGCTCCAGGTCGCCAAAACCGGCAATCATCACATCATGCCCGGCTGCCACGCTCCAAGCGTAGGATGCAGGATTAGTTCCAAACGACAACACGACTTTGCAGCCAGGGAACCAGAAAGGGGACTTTGCCCGATCCCATGCGCCGGAGCCGGTGCAGACGATCAGGCACGAACCAGCCAGTAGAATTAGCTGATTAGCATAGGGTGGTTTTTTGTTTTGAATCATGGCAAAACTCCTTTTTGCCAGGGTGCGCGTCATCGCCGCCATGCGCGTTTCGTGATAAACTAAACGCTGTTCAATTATGGCAAACGATGGAACGCAACGCCCCGGCCTTTGGTGTAAGGTTACGGGGCTTTTTTATGCGGCTGTGTTTAAGCTGATGCGCTGCGCGACGTAATCATCGAGGTCAGCTTGAAGCACACCAGTGCTGCGCTCCGTAATCTTGACCGTTCGCAGGTCGCCGCGTTTGACGATGCGCCAGAATGTAGCCTTAGATACGCCCAACCGTTTGGCGGCGTCGTTTGGTCTGATGATTTGGGTTTGATTGGCGATATGTGCGCCCATGAATACTGCCTTCCGGCTGTTGCCGGTTCATGGCGCGAATACTGTTTTTTGTTGGCAAGACGTGCGGATGAGACGTTAAAAATTTACCACATGGTAAAAATTAAACACTTGGTATTACGCGGGTTGTAAAGCGTCGCTTTAAAATTGTAAGGACTCTTTCACCGATACCTCTGGTATCCAGTCTAACAACGTCTCATAATATACGCGGTCGTATTGCTGTACGTCCGCATAACAACAAAAATCAGCGTTCGCGCTGTTTATATAATGTTCGCCGCATTCGTGCGGCTTTAGGTAAAAAACAAAATCCGGCCCGGTTAGCGTTGCACCGCTTTCCGGGCTTTTTCATTTGCGGCTATATGAAACCGCAAGATAGTAGTATATCAAACCAAAGCAATGGAAAATGTCCGTTAAGTGAATAAGCAAATTATCACTTACCCCTCACGCTGTAGCTCATTGATTCTATAAGGTTTCAATTTCTTCTTGCATACAATATTTAGCGTTTGATAACGGCAGATATTGCCGTATTTTGTGCTTCTAAGCCTTCGCACTTCTGAACAGCACCACGTTATCAGCATCTTCCCGCTTCAACAGTTCGAGCCGTTCGCCAAGTTTACGCCAAGCATCGGCCTGTTCCGCTTTCAATTCCTGCCGTTGGTAAACCCGCTTCATTTTGTTCTGCTCTGTGTGATTCAGACATTTCTCGATCACGTCGGGCAGGATGCCCAGGTTCCCCATGATTGTAGCGCCGGTTCTCCGTAAGTCGTGCGGTGTCCACTTGCCGCCAGTCAGCCGCAAGGCGTCCTTGAACTGGCTGCGGTTGCTCAAGTCGCGGTCGGTCTGGCGGTCGTTGATTTGCTTTGATATGGATTTATCACAAACGTGAGTCGTCTTTGTTCGGTCCATGAACAGCCAAGTGTCGGACTCCCGGTATTGCGCCAGCCGCTCGAATTGCGCCAGGGCAAAGTCGGACAGGTAGATCGTATGCGGCTTGCCGTTTTTGCTGTGCTCGTCGGGTATCAACCACGTCTTTGCGGTGAAGTCGATATGCTCCCATCGCGCCTTGGACAGCTCACCAACTCGGCAACAGGTCGAAAGCATGATGCCGATAGCGCACTCGGTCGAAGGCATCAGCCGTGCATCGGGCAGTTGGCGGAACAGTGCGCGGATTTCATCATCGGATAGTACGCGGTCGCGTTCGACGGATTTGCCGCCGATCTTAGCCTTGCGGATGCTGGCGGTCGGGTCGAACTCGATAATGTCACGATCCACGGCAAAGCGGAACATTTGCCGCACCAATGACAGTATCAGCTTTGCCATGCGGTTGACGCCGCGCAACAGTAGGGCATCGGTGATCTCGGTAATATGGCCCTTCTTCACGTCGGCCACGGCCAAGCCGCCAATGATGGGCAGCACGTCCTTTTCAAACATACGCCTAATTTCCTTGCCGCCGTCCTTGCGGTTCTGTAGGTCGGTCGCCGCCCAACGCTCGAACAGGTCGCGAACGGTGATAAGCGCCTGCTGTTTGGCAAGCTCGGCTTGTTCGGCCAATTGCGCTTGCCGCTGGCGCTCTTGTTCGAGTTTTTTTTCCAGCGCGGGATCGACTCCCTTTTTAACCTGCGCTTTGATACTGTCGCGTTCGTCTCTCGCGGCTGTAAGGGTTTTTGCGGACAGATTTTTCCAGCGTTGCTTACCATCGATCCGGTAACAGTACCGAAAAGTAAGAGCGCCACCATCGGCTATTGATCGGATGCGGATAAACAAGCCGCCGCCGTCCGATATGGCTTGCTCTTGTTCGGTCGCTTTAAGTTTACTAAAGGCTAACGGGGTTAATCGATTTGATGCCATAATTCACCTGTACGGTTTTACCTGAAATTTCCGGGTAACTTTCGGGTAACTTTTTTTGTGAGATTTAATGCAGCCGCATGATACAGCCTGAGAGCGGATAGCGCAATAAACTACGGAAAAACAAGGCTATTTTTGTGACGTGTGAAACCGGTAGAGACGGCTTGAAGCGATATTTTACCCTTATGGGGTGCAAGGGATAGGAGGTTCAAATCCTCTCGTCCCGACCAATGAAATCTAGACGTTAATAGTAATTGAAAACTGTAATGCTTCAA
>Ga0207967_1000203_pt1 | contig 25918 bp, 27 predicted proteins | sample LakWasMet20_HOW5_2_FD_183866 | JGI IMG/M metagenome (GOLD analysis project Ga0207967, IMG submission 183866) | Freshwater sediment methanotrophic microbial communities from Lake Washington under simulated oxygen tension - Sediment Metagenome... | ecosystem: Environmental > Aquatic > Freshwater >...
GCCGATAACGCCTGCTTGCAGGTGGAATCCGCCCATGCGGACCGGCAGGTAATCAGGTCCTGGCTCGCGGAACTGCGGTGCTTTTTTGCTGCTTGCTTCAATAATCCCCTCGACATCATCAAGTTGACCCTGCTGGATGGCTTCGTCAATATCGAGCGCCAATCGAGGGAGTCGTAGTTTTATTTCTATTTCTCTGGCCTTTTTCTCGCCTATATTCCTATGCCCTGTCAATAAATGACTGAGATAGGCAGGCGCCATACCGAGTACGTCAGCAAACTCAGCTTGCGTTTCATATTGGGCATTCATTTTGCACAAATTTGATCTTCTTATTTCTGACATATCTCGCATCCCCTAACTTTAGCAAACGCTAAAACAAAAAGCATCTATCGCTTGCTATTGATTTGGTGTATATCTATTGCTATATTAGCTGCATGACCATTAGTACCGTACCAACTAAGCAACTCGCCGAATGCCTCGGCTCGACAATCGGCTTCGCCAGTCAGATAAAGCACGGTCGCCGACAACTGCCACCACGCAAATGCCGCCTAGTCTCAGAGCGCTTCGGAATCCCCTTATATGTGCTGCGCCCCGACATCTTCGGCGAGCCTGATCCCAATACCCACCCGAAAGAGCCGGCACAAGATCCGGCTGCCAGTCTGCCCGCTCGGACGGATAACTCCGAGCGGATGGGCCAGGAGATATGCGCCCCATGACCGAGCTGCGCGTGAACAATTTCCCCGAAGAGATTCTGGCGGTGATGGATGGATACGGACAAGCAACGGGAAAGTGCCGGACGGAATTGGCCATAGAGGTGTTGGGCGCGTGGGCCGAGCAAAAAAAACATGAGGCCACTTTAATCTGCCGAGTGGCGCGAATCAATCCACTTGTTAAGGAATCATTAAGGAAGTACGAGGGTGAGTAATATGGTTTGGGTAATTCTTTGGGGCGTCGCGGTATTTCTGTGTTGCCGACTGGTTGCGTTCAATAATTTTGGAGACGATGAATGAAAAGATTGATTTGTGTATTGGCTGTGTTGGCGGCCGACAATGCCGCCGCGTCTGACGGCATGGTGTTTAATGCGCTGGATCGCAATGATCCGCTGTACGCGGAGTACCAGCGCAATTTGTGCGCCGGTACGCGGGAGGCCTTACAGCGGTTTTCGTCCGATCTGTATTGGCTGAATACGCTGGACCCGCATTTTGGCGGTAAGTCGCCGGCGCAGCGCGAGGCGTGGATTGTCGATTATGTTCTGACGGCAAGCTTGCATGATAAGGCGCGGGGGGATTTTGATGCAAACTGCCGCTAGTGGCCTTAACCATCCGGGCGTTAAGGATGACAACGGGAAAAACCGTGTAGGGTTAGTCGTAGGCTACTTTCCACATGCTCTGAAAGAGGTCGGCAAAGTGGCGACATTTGGAGCGCAGAAATATACGCCATACGGATGGTTGTTGGTTACCAATGGCGTTGAGCGTTATACCGATGCGATGTACCGGCATTTAATCGATGAAGCCATTGGCGAAACGGTCGATAAAGAGTCGGACATTCTGCATGCCGCGCATGCCGCGCATGCGGCGTGGAATGCGTTGGCGCGATTAGAGTTGATACTGAGACAGCATGCTGAATCCGACGTTTGATCGCAATAAACGCCCGATGCACCCGACCGGGTGCGGGAATTATAACTGCCCGATTCGCACGGGATGCGATCGGGCGAATACGCATAAATTCCATTTTACGAATATGTTTAAACCGAGCCGATTGGCGGATGGGCGGGTTTCGTGCGCGATGCGCATTGGTGGCAAGTAATGCATGCGGTATCTAAAAAAATTAAACAGCAAATGATGCGAGATAACGCCAAGCGGTCGCTGATTCTGGAGCGTATACCTGCAGAGCAATGGCCCACACAGAAGGGTGGCATGATCGAGGTGTGGCTCAGCCGCAAATATTTGGTGCAGGTTTACAAAGAGGCGGGCGGTGTGCTGCGGGCATCTGCCAACAGAACATTACTGGACGCTAGCGGCCGCTGGCAGGAAAACATGACATGGGATGAGATGCAGGAGATTAAGCGCCAGATCGGTCGATCTGATTGCTACGCCATCGAAGTGCTGCCTCGCGATTGCGACGTCGTGAATGTGGCGAATATGCGGCATATGTGGATTCTGCCGGAGCCGCTTCCCATCGGGTGGTTTTTGCATTCCTCGCTGGATGCTGCCGGCTCCGTTGATGGGCGTGGCGGTTGACATGGATATATTTTCTATCATGCCTGTTGAGGTTTTTGCCGACGATAGGCTGACGAAAACAGATTTGCGCGTCCTGGGTGCCATTCTGTCGTTCCGGAATAAAACCACGAATTTATGCTGTCCGCGTCGCGAGGCAATCGCTGAGCGCATAGGCCTTCCTATTTGCAAGATTTCAACGGCAACATCCCACCTGGTTGAGCTGGGATGGCTAGAAAAATCAGGGAATGGAGGGCGGTCTAGTCCGTCGCGTTATGAGTTTAGGTTGCCTAAGCAATTTGATGAAAAAATCACCGATGCTGGTGGTGTTCAGCGCAGCAAAACCGTTACCGATTCAGTAACGGTTACCGATTCAGTAACGGTTACCGAATCGGTAACTAAAACGGTTACCGATTCGGTAAGGGGCAAAGAACAGACAAGGGAACAGAGAAAAGAAACTCCTTACGGAGTTTCCAAAAAATCCGACGAACGCAATGGCGAGAGGTTTTTGCTGGAAGCGCTGCCGGATGACTGGCGAGCGTTTTGCCTCGCTGAGCGGCCGGGGCTTAACTCGGACATTGTGTTTGCCCGGTTTCGCGATTACTGGATCGCGCAGCCGGGGGCAAAGGGTAGAAAACTGGACTGGTTCGCCACGTGGCGGAACTGGGTGAGAAACGAAAAGGGGGTGAGCAATGGAGCACATCAGCAATCTGGTCAACAGCGAAAACTATCAGCCGTCGAGCTCGTGCAGCAGGCCTCTCGACGCTACGAGGAGCGGCGATCACGTGAGGAGCGTGTTGTCGGAGCGGGTGATTAATCGCATTTGGGAAAAGATGTCTGCGATTTACGGGCATCGCTGGGTCAGCGCCTACGGGGTGCATGTGGACGAGTCTGGCAAGTTGAGCCAAGCGGCGGAGACATGGTCGATGGGGCTGTCTGGTTTGAGCCGTGAGCAGTTGGCGCACGGGTTTGAGTATCTGCTGAAAAACGGCAAGGAGTGGCCGCCGACGTTGCCCGAGTTTCGCGAGATGTGCGTGCAGGCATCGACCGATGTGCCGGGGCTGCATGAGGTGGTGAGCATTCTGGCGAATGCGAGAAGCCGCGAAGGGTCGTTGGTCGATCGCTATCGGCATCCGCTGGTGTTGGCGATAGCGTTGGAGGTGGATATGCATGCGCTACGGACGGCATCGACGACCAAGGCAGAGGCGATGGTAGGACCTGCGTACAAGCGCCTGGTTGCGGCAGGCTGGCCGGAATGGCCTGAGCATGCGTTTGATCGGGTCAAGTCGATTGGGCATGATAAGCCGGTGAGTCGTCAGGCGGCGCGCGATGGTTTGGCGATGATGCGCGCGGCTTTGGGTTATGGGGGGTGCGGGAATGTCGTCTGCTAGTTCGATTGTCGAGCTGTCTCGGCGCAAATCCAGATACCACGATCAGGATGCGCTGCTGCGTGGGTTTGTGGGCAACGCTGGCTGCACCGCCAAGGAGATAGCTGTTGAGGTGCTGGACTGGAAATATGAGCAGTACGCGAATGCGCCTAAACGAGCGTTTGATTTGCAGTCGCTTGGCTACCTTGAGACGTTGGACGGCAAGGTGTGCAGGCATACCGGAAAGCAGGCCCATACTTACCGGGTCACCGATAAGGGGATAGCGCATTTGCGGAAGGTCGGCGGCGAGTTGCCGCCGCCAAGAGCTGAGTCTATCGTCAGCGCTGTCGACGGAAAACAGAGATTCTCCGATTTGCGAAACATTTTGGGTCCTCCCTAAGCAATGCGCCATGCGGGTAGAATTACGCTCGATATTTTTGAGTTTTTGGGTGTCTATGGTTCTCAACTGATGTTTGATATTCTTCTATAAATGATTGATTTTATATAACTATTTGATGGATTTTATTATTTAATGGCGGCTGAAGTTGTATCCCAAACAGAATGGTTTAGCTGGTCTTTGAACCAGTTGGCCCGCGAGTTTGGGATAGCCCGCGAGACAGTTCAGGCAAGATTGCGCGCCTGTGATGTGAAGCCAGCAGGTGAGCGCCGCGGCTTCCCGGTTTACCGAGTCAGCGAAGCGGCCAAGGCGATATTGATTCAGCCGCAATCCATCGGCGCGGCAATGAATGACCCGGACAGAATGTCGCCAAAAGAGCGCGCCGACTGGTACAAATCCGAAAACGAGCGCCTGAAATACGAGCGCGATTCCGGCATCGCCGTGGAATCGACCGCTGCACGCGAGCAAATGGCGATCATCGCAAAGACAGGCCTTCAGGTGCTGGAAACATTGCCAGACATTCTAGAGCGCGACTTCGCTATAGACGCCAAAGTGATCTCCAGCGTAGAAGCCAAGATCGACGTGCTGCGCGACCAATGGGCCAACCTGATCGAAGAGGCGCAATTGTGACCGCCGCCGTCCAGATCCGCCGCGACATTGCCAGGATGGTCCGCCCGCCCGAGCGCATCAGCGTCGTCGAGGCCTCGAAGCGCTACGTCAATGTCCGCACGGCAAGCGGCGGCGTCTCGCCTTGGGACCCCGACCTGACGCCCTACATGATCGAGCCGATGAACTGCCTGACCAGCCGCGACTATGACGCAGTCGTCTTCGTGGGCCCGGCGCAATCCGGAAAAACTCAGGGTCTCATCACCAACGCGATGGCCTACATCATCAAGTGCGATCCGTCAGACTTCCTGATCATGCAGACCACAAAGGGCACCGCCCGCGACTTCGACACCCAGGTGATCAAACGCGCCTTCCGCGACTGCCAAGAACTGAAAAAGGAACTGGCCCCCGGCAGCAAATCAGACAACACCTACGACAAGGTCTTCAAGTCCGGATCGATCCTGTTCCAGCGGTGGCCGTCCATCAACGAAATCTCCGGCAAGCCGCTCAAATACGTGCTGATCACCGACTACGACCGGATGACGCAAAACGTCGACGGCGAAGGCTCACCGTTCGCGCTCAGCCGGCAGCGCACCGCCAAATTCCTCAGTCGCGGCATGACCTTGGTCGAAACCTCCCCCGGCTTCGAAATCACCGACCCGGCCCACCGCCCCCACTACGCCCACGAAGCACCGCCCTGCGGCGGATCGCTGGCCCTGTACAACATGGGCGACATGCGCCGATGGTATGTGCAATGCCCTGAGTGCGGCGAATGGTTCATGCCGCCGGCGGATGAAACCGGCCTCGATTTCGTCCACGACCGCGACCTGTTCGGCGTGACTAATACCCAAGCCGCGCAAAATGTCCGCTACCTCTGCACCAAAAACGGCTGCCTGATCGACACGTGCCACAAACGGGCGATGAACAACAGCGGCATCTGGGTTCCGCAAGGACGCCAGGTCGAAAACGGCGTCCTGCAAGGCGAATCTATCAAAAGCCGCGTCGCCTCGTTCTGGTTCCCAGGCTCTTTTGCGGCTTATTCAGACCCAGCCAACCTGATCGAGAAGCTACTTGCGGCGCACCGCGAATACGACATCACAGGCTCCGAGGAAAACCTGAAAACCATCGTCAACGTCAATTTCGGCGCCGCCTACCTGCCCCGCCACCTGGCAGAAATGGAAACCGGCGACGCGCTCAGCAGCCGCGCCGAAGCCTTGCCGCGTTACCACGTCCCCGAGCAGGCCCGCGTCATGCTCGCGACCGTCGACATCCAAAACGGCAGCGCCGGCCGCTTCGTCGTCGAAGTCCATGCGGTCGGCGTCGGCGAAGAGCAATGGATCGTCGACCGCTTCGACATCGCATTTACCGAATCGAACGGCAAAAAGCGCCGCGTCGAACCCGGCGTTTACAAGGAGGACTGGGATCTGCTGGAAGACAAGGTCATCAATGCCAGCTACAAAACCCACGACGGCCGCAAAATGCTGATCCACCTGGTCGGCATCGACACCGGCGGCAACGGCAAGACCACCGATTTCGCCTATCAATTCTACAAACGGATGCGCAAAAAAAGCCTGTCGCACAAAATCAGGCTGCTGAAGGGTGGTTCGAATGACGACAAATCGCCGGTGACCCGCTCATTCGGCAAGGACAGCCAGGGCCGGCAGTTAAAAGACGTGCCGATCTACCTGCTCAACACCAACACCCTCAAGGACAACGTCGACGCCATGCTGCGCCGCTCCCTGCCGGGCGGGCTCTACCTGCACTTTCCGCACTGGCTCGAACCCAGCTACTACGACGAGCTGCGCGCCGAAACGCGCGGCGCAAACGGCAAATGGGAAAAAATCCGCGAGCGTAACGAAGCGCTCGATCTCAACGTCTATTTTCTGGCATTAGGTCGCATGCTTGGACTGAACGACGAGCGCTTCAAATGGGATGCCCCGCCAGCGTGGGCCGCGCCGTTGCCAGACAACGCCAATGTCGTCTCGATCGAGTCGGCCCGCGAAGCGCGCGGCATTGCAGAGCCTACGTCAGAGCCAAGAAAACTTCCTCCCATCAAACGCCCACCCCTGCATGGCAAATTCCGTATTTGATACGATGATCGAAGCGTTGAAAACCGAACTGGACGAGGCGACCGCCAACAAGGTATTGCACCTGCTGGTAAAAACCTGTGGCGGCGAGCGGGTTTACATTCCGGTCAAGGCGGTGGCCCCTCCGCCCGTTATGCCGACCGATACGCCGAAAAGCCTGCAACAAAGGCTTGGCTGTTCTCGCCGAACCAGTTACCGCAAACTCAATCGACATCGAATATAAATTTGTGCCATTTTTGCCTTAATTTGGCACAGTAAAACTGCCATGATAGCCCCATGGCAGACATAGAATACATCGAACCCTCCTCCATCCGCGCCGGCGACACCCTCGCTTGGCGCAAAGTGCTGTTCGGTTACCCGGCAGGGACCTGGACGCTGGTTTATACCCTGATCAATGCCGCCGCCAAGATCACCATCACAGGCGGCGCCGACGGCTCTGAGCACGTGATCGGCGTCGCCGCTGCCACCTCCGGCGCCTACGCCGCCGGCAAATACGACTATGTCGCCCACGTCACCAGCGGAACGGAACGCATCAGCGTCGGCTCGGGCCGCATCGAAGTGCTGCCGAACCTCGCCGCCGCGACCACCTACGACAATCGCAGTCATGCCCGCAAGATGCTCGAAGCGATTGAGGCATTGCTGTCATCCAAAGCCACCGCCGACCAGCTCGACCTGATCGAAACGCAATTCGACACCCGAGTGATGAAACGCGATCCCGGTAAGCTGCTCGCCTTGCGCGACCGCTACCGCGCCGAAGTCGCCAGCGAAGACCGCGCCGAACGGCTGCGTCAAGGTCTCGACACCGGTCGCCGGATTCAAACGAGGCTGGCATGAGCAAGATCATCATGCCAGCCGTCCGCCAATGGCAAACCGCCGAGACCAGCCGGTTTCTCGAAAACTGGCCGACCTCCGGCCGCCCACCCGACATCGACATCCGCTACGGCCTCAGAACGCTACGCGCCCGCGCCCGCCTGGACGCGCAAAACGTCGATCATGTGCGCGGATTTTTGAACATGGTCGTCGCCAATGTCGTCGGCCGCAACGGCGTGGTCCTGCAATCGAAATCCCGCATGACCAACGGCAAGGCCGACAAGAAGCTGCAAGCCTTGGTCGAGGAGCATTGGGACAACTGGAGCCGACGCGGCGTTTGCGATGTGACCGGGCAGTTTTCCTGGTCGATGCTGCAACGGCAGGCGATCCGCACCGCCGCCCGCGACGGCGAGGCGATCTACCGCGTCGCGACCGGCTTCGACAACCCGTATGCGTTCGCCTTGCAGGAGATCGACCCGGAATGCCTGGACATCAATTTCAACCAAAGCCGCGACCGAGGCCGCCCCGAGATCCGCATGGGCGTCGAGTTCGACCAATGGCGCCGCCCGGTTGCCTACTACCTGACCGAAGAGCCTAGCCTTAACAGCGGCTATGCCAGCACAAGCCGGCATGAGCGCGTCCCGGCATCGGAAATCATTCACCTGTTTTTGCCGGAATGGACATGGCAATCGCGCGGCGTGCCGTGGGCATCGACCAGCCTGAGCCGGCTGCACGTGCTGTCTTCCTACGAAGACGCCGAAGTCGCGGCCGCCTCGGTCTCGGCGCGTAAGCTCGGCTTTTACAAGACCAGCCCGGAAGCGCCGCCGGAGTATCTGGACCAAGTCAACGAGCCGAGGTCGGTTGACATCGGCGTCGGCGAGTTCGAACAATTGCCGCCCTACACCGAATTCCAGGGCTGGGATCCGCAGCACCCGTCAACCGCATACGGCGATTTCGTCAAGGCCTGCCTGCGCTCGGTCGCGACCGGCCTCGGCATCAGCTACAACACCCTGGCCAACGACCTCGAAAACGTCAACTATTCCAGTCTCCGCCAGGGCGCCTTGCAAGAGCGCGATTTGTGGATGACGACCCAAGACTGGTTCGTCGAGTGCTTCTGCCAGCCGATATTCGATAAATGGATAGAGCAGAGCTTGGCCAACGGCATCCTGGACGCAATCCCCGGCCGCAAGATTGCCGAAGCCCGCCGCGTCGGCTGGCAGCCGCGCCGCTGGCAATGGGTCGACCCATTGAAAGACATGGAGGCGAACACCGCCGCCGTGGATCTGCGCACCCGCTCGATCAGCGACATCATCCGCGAGCAGGGCCGCGACCCGCAGGATGTGTGGGACGAGCTGGCCAACGATATGGAGACGCTGAAAAAATTGGGCCTTGAAATTACGAACAATCAACCGCAGGGCAATGCAAATGCCGCAAGCACAGACCAAACAAATTAAAGGCGCATCGTTTCAGCGCTTTTTCCAGATCGAAAAACGCGCGATTGATGCAGAAAGCCGCACTGTAGAGCTGGCGTTCAGCTCGGAGACTCCCGTCGAACGCTGGTGGGGATTAGAGATTCTGGATCACGCCAAAGGCGCCATGCGCATGGACCGCATCAGCCGCGCGGCGCCCTTGCTGCTCAATCACTGCATGGAGGAGCAGATCGGCGTGATCGAATCGGTGCGCATCGACAGCGACAAAGTGGGCCGCGCCGTGGTTCGGTTCAGCAAAAATGCGGAGGCCGATGAAATCTTCCTGGATGTCGTCGACGGCATCCGGCAGAACGTGTCGGTCGGCTACATGATCCATGAAGCCGTTCTGGAACAGCAAAAAGAAGGCGTCGACACCTATCGGATTACCGATTGGGAGCCGATGGAAATATCGATTGTTTCAATTCCTGCCGATACGTCGGTAGGCGTTGGGCGGAATTTAAACACTCACCCGAAAGAGGAAAGAAAAATGGACGACGAGAACGTCACCGTTGAAAGCACCGAAGACCAAGTCGGTCAGGAAGAAGATCGCAGCGCGCCGCAACCGGGCTCCGCAAAACCAGACGGCAAGCGCGATGCAGTCAATGCCCGCATCCGCGAAATCGGCGCCCGCTTCGAGATGAGCCGCGAAGCCGAAGATCACATCGCGCTGGATGCCACTGTGGCAGAATTCCAGGCAGCCGTTCGCGCCAAGCAGGCAGCGCGCCTGAAACCGGTCCCATCCGCGCCGCGCGTCGATGTCTCAATGCCGCGCCGTTCCGGCCGCCTGAAGGCATTCAGCAACGACAGTCGCGGCGAAGAAGCGGCCTACCGCTCCGGCATGTGGGCACAAGCGGTGCTGTTCGGCAACCGCGACGCGGAAAGATGGTGCAAGGATTACGGCGTGCGCGTGATGACCGGCGGCGCGCCGGGTCAATCCGTCATCGTGCCGGATGAAATGATCCTGCCTATCATCGACCTGCGCCTGCAATACGGCATCGCCCGTCAGCATTGCTATGTACAGCCGATGAACAGCGACACCGCCACCGTGCCGCGCCGCAAATCCGGCGTCACCGCCTACTTCGTCGGCCGTGGCGACTCGACCACCGAAAGCGACGCCGCAATCGACGACATCCAGTTGGTTTCCCGCGAAGTGGCCGCGCTGACCCGCATCAGCAACAGCTACGCGGCCGACGCGGCGATCAACCTGGCCGATCATTTGGCCAACGAAATGGCCTACGCCTTCGCGGTCAAAGAGGATCAATGCCTGTTCAACGGCGACGGCACCTCGGCCTACGGCGGTATCCAAGGCATTCGCTCCAAGATTCTGAGCAAGGCCGGCGCGGTCACCGCCGCGACCAACCACGACACCTTCGCGGAGATCGATCACGACGACCTGGTCAGCGTGATCGGCGCCCTGCCTAACTTCCCCGGTATCAACCCGAAATGGTATTCATCAAAACGCGGCAACGCGCTGGTATTCCAGGCGCTGAAAACCGCCGCCGGCGGCAATTCCGCCCGCGATCTGGAAGGCCGCCCGCTGAATGAATACCTCGGTGATGAGATCGTGCTGACCGAAGCGATGCCGACCGCTATCACCACGCTGTCCGGCGCGGCGATGCTGGTCTATGGCGACCTGAACATGGGCGTCACCTTCGGCGACCGCCAGGGCTTCGAGATCCAGGTCTTGCGCGAGCGTTATGCCGAATACCGCCAAATCGGCATCCAGGCTGTTGAGCGTTTCGACATCAACGTCCACGGCGTCGGCGATGCGACCAATGCCGGCCCAATTGGCGCGTTGATCGGCGCCTAAGCCCAGTCAATGACCGGCGATCCGTCGCCGGTCTGGCATAACCCGTTTACTGAGAGCACACCATGAACAGACTGCAAAATGTGAAATATGTCAGCGTCACGCCGCCCGGCGCGATCCTGGACAATGCCAGCGCAACCACCGCCGAAATCGACACCCTCGGCTTCGACTACCTCATCATCGTCTGCCAGGTCGGCGAGACCGACATCGCGATGAGTGCGTTGAAGGTGACCGAATCTGATGCCTCCGGCTCTGGCCATGCCGATGTAACCGGGCTGGTGTTCGGCACCTCGACCGACATCGACGGCAACGCCTCGGCACTGCCGAGCGCAACCAACGACAACGGCTTCTTCGTGTTCCTGATCGATCTGCGCGGACGCAAACGCTATATCGACCTGGTTGCGACGATGGGCGACGGCACAGCCGGCGGCTATTTCAGCGCGATCGGCCTGTTGTCGCGCGGCGACACCTCGCCGACCACCGAGACGACCATGAACGCGCAGGTTCTGGCCGTTTAAGCATGAACGCCTTCGATGCCGCGCTGGATAGCCTAAACGATACGATGATGTCGGCCTTCGCCGAAACCGTCTATATCACGCTGGCGGATAATACCGCGCTGTTCATCGGCGGGATATTCGACAGGCAGCGCGACGATGTCGAAGCCAATGTCGCGGCCAGCACGCGCTACACGTTGACGGTCAAGACCGCCGACGTGCAGGCCTTCGGCGTGGCCAAACGCAACACGGTCACGGTCGATACGGTGGTGTACACGATCATCGACATTCTGCCCGACGAGGGTGGCATGACCACCTGGGTGCTGAAACGCTATGGCTGATGTCAGGATACGCATCGACGACCAGTCCGTGCGGGACTACCTGCAAACCCACGGTCCGCGCAAGGTGCATAACGCCTTGCGTTCGGCGATCCGCACGACCACGACCTGGTCAGAGAAGGAAACAGACCGCCGACTGGCGGCCGAAACCGCGATACCGATTCAGGTATTTCGGCGTTTCCGTGTCAAAAAGAAACTGTTCGGCGGCAGCGCGGCCAGCGGTTTTGGCGGCGGCGGCAGCGTCGAAAGCGGCCTGATCTGGAGCGGTTACAACCCGGTCAAGGCCCGCTTCGTCGGCAAGCTGGCACAGGATGAGGGCGGCGCGAGCGCGGGCGCCTATTATTTCGGCGGCGCGTTTGTCACCTCAATGCGCGGCGGCCTGACGGCTATCTTCAAACGCCGCGGCAAAAAACGACTGCCAATCGATGAGCAGAAAGTGAACATTCACCAGGCCGAGGCAATTGCAGCCGCCGTGGCTGGAGAAGCCGAACAAGAGTTATTGCGCCGCTTTCGCGCCAAATTTACGGAATCATGAAATGCCGCCGTTAAAAGACGAAATCATCAATCAAGATCCCGCCTCATACGCATGGTTTACCTACGGATGGGTCTTGATGGTATCGGTTTGGGGCGGCGTCGCACGCTACATGAAGCGCGTCGCGCTGGGGTTCTCCGTCAAATTTTCCTGGCATGAGTTTATCGCCGACATTACCACCTCGGGATTTGTCGGCATGGTCACCTTCTTTATCTGCGAATCGGCAAAGATCGATCGCATGATGGAAGCGGCGATCATCGGCATCAGCGCGCACATGGGCAGCCGGGCGTTGTTTTTGTTCGAGCAGTTGCTGATTGCGGCGCTGAAAAATCGCGGGAGGATTGAATGACTGCCGGTGTATTCGATGATTTCGCCGCGATCGTCAGCCGCATAGACGCGCAAGTCACGGCGTTCGCGCTGGTTGGCAGTCCGTCCGTCGTGATGAACGAGGATGACGTGCTGCGCAAGCTGCCGGGCTGCTACGTGATGCCGGGCAAGTCGAAGCCGACCGAAAACGGCAATGGCATTCACCTGAAAGGCGAAGATCAGGATTGGCTCGTGTTGATTGCAGTTGCCTACCCTGCCGGCAGCAGCACCGCGCCAGAAACCGTGATGGGCCAGCATGTGCTAGGAGTTATCCGCGCGCTGAATGGATGGGCCCCTGCCGGCGGCGCATATAAGATGACCTATCAACAGCGATCCGCCGTGGAGTATGAAGAAGGCTATGCGTCGATCAAGCTACGCTTCACGCATCGCAAAATAGTGCCGCAGGCATGAGCAAGAAAAAAAGACGACCGCCGGCTGTCTGGCATGGTCACGTACAAATGGCAAGACACGGATTTAAGTCCGATCAGACGATGCAAGAAACCACGCAAGCACAACACAATGAGAATGCGCAGGGCCCGCTCAAGGTCACGCTGCTGAAACAACACTCCCACGCCGGCTTCGAACATGAAGCCGGCGTGGAAATCGAAGTCACCCACGCCCAGGCCGACTGGCTGAAGGCATTGGGCGTTATCTAACCGACCACCTAAGAGGTTCGCCATGTCAGGTTTTTTGGGCTCCGGCCGCGTTTATGTCAACCGCAAGGTCGGCAGTGTTTATCAAGGTTTTGTCCCCATCGGCAACGCCACCAAGTTCGAAATCAAGGAGAACTCGGAAAAGAAAGAACGGATCAGCAAGGACAAAGCTAACTACGGCTCGGCGCTGAACACCGTGTTCATCAAGAAGCCGGCCGAGATCAATATCACGCTCGACGATTTGGACAAAGACAATCTGGCGCTGGTATTTTTGGGCAATACGTCGGCGGTTTCCGTTGCCGGATCTACCGTTATCGACGAAGCCGCAACCGGGTATAAGGACAAGATTTTCCAAACCGCGAAGCGCAAGATTTCCAGCGTCGTCCTGACTGACGCGGCAGGCACCACGACCTATGTGCTGAATACTGACTACGCCATTACCGATGCCGAGCTGGGCTTGATCAAGGTATTGACCGCCGGCGCGATCACCGACGGCCAGGCGCTCAAGATCGATTACACCTATGGCGGCAAGACCAGCAACAAGGTCGCCGGCGGCACCAACTCGAACATCATCATGAAAGTGCTGTTCGACGGCGTCAACCAGGCCGATCAGACCAAGGCGGAGGTCAACGTCTGGGAAGCGGTATTGTCGCCGCAATCCGGCGTCGATTTTTTGGCGGACGACTTCACCAGCCTGGAGCTGTCAGGAATCGCCAACGTGCCGACAGGCGGCACCGAAGCGTATACGGTCGAGCTGGACGTAACTTACACATAATCCGTAGGTTGGGTTAGCGTAGCGTAACCCAACACATCGAAGCGGCACTGTTGGGTTACGGTTTGCGCCTAACCCAACCTACATTAAACATTTAATTGGCGAAACATGCGTAAACAAAAAACCATACCGCTCGGCAACGGTGCAAAAATCACCGTTCTGGAGCTGCGTCCGGTCGACATCAAGCAGGCGTTGAGCCTGACACAAGGCGGCAGCGACCTGGATTTCGAGAAACTGCTGACCGAAAACTGGGACGACGCGCTGGAGAAATTGTCCGGCGTGATCCAGGCGGAAGACATCAAGCTCGAAGAGTTGTCATTCAGCGAAATCGCCGAGGTAAAGGGCGCGTTCATGGAGGTGAACGTGGCTTTTTTCGCGCTGCTGGAAAAACTGGGGATCAATCTCGCGGTAGCTGGTTCGAATTTGAGCGCAGCCTCGATCGCGCCTGCATCGCCCTCATCGAGCGCGGACATGGACGCGTCTTCGACTACGGCTGGGCTTTCTTCATGACCGTGCAAGCGGTGATCGGCGAACAACCAAAACCCTAAAGAATACGATGAGAGCGATAGTTTTTTTGATGGCGGCGGCAATATCGGCATGTACCACCCTGACCTACCGGGACGGCACATCCGAATTTTCCCGCACCTCGTTCGGCACCAACCTGCAAATCACCGAACTGCATGCGTCGACCGCGCCGAACGGCGATCGCACGATCAGCCTGCAAGGCTACACGTCCGACCAGGTCGAAGCGCTGCGCGCGGTGGCGGAAGGCGTTGCCAAAGGCATGGCGGCGGTGAAGTAAATGGCCGATTTACGCACCCGCCTCATCATCACATCGAGCGACCAGACCGGCGCCGGATTCAATTCGGTGCGCAACGGTCTGGATGGCATCCGGCAGCAGGCCGCGCAGGTGCGCAATGCGCTGCTCGGCGCGCTCGGGGTGTCATTGGGCGGCGGCCTGGTCAAACAATTGGTCGATACCGCAGACGAATTCAAAAACCTCAATTCGGCGATCAAACTCTCTACCCGCAGTCAGAGCGAGTTTGTCCAGGCGCAGCAAGAACTGTTCAATATATCCCAACGTACCAGCACCGGTCTGCGCAGCAATGTCGATCTATTCCGCCGGGTCAGCGATTCGGTGCGGGCGATGGGCGATAGTCAGGAGCGCGCGTTCGGCATTATCGACCTGATCAGTAAATCGGTCGCATTGTCTGGCACATCCTCCGAAGCTTCCGCTGCCGGCATCGAGCAGTTCAACCAGGGCTTGGCTTCTGGCGTGCTGCGCGGCCAAGAATTTAATAGCGTCATGCTAAACACGCCGCGCCTGGCTCAGGCTCTGGCGGACGGCTTGCAGTCGACCAAGGGCGAGCTGCGGGAGATGGCCGAGCAAGGCAAGCTGACTACGCAGGTCGTGCTAACCGCCCTGGAGTCGCAGTCCAATGCGCTGAATACCGAGTTTGCGCAAGTGCCGCAAACGGTCGGGCGCGCGATCACGCGCGTGCAAAACGCCTGGACGTTATTTCTCGGCAAGCTGAACGAGGGGCACGGCGCTACCGACTCGCTGGCCGGCGGCTTCAATGCGCTGGCAGACAACATGCAGGGCGTTGTCGAAACCGGCGCTTCGCTGGCCAAGGTCGTCGGTCTCGTTTACGCCGGCAAGATCATAACGGGCATACAAAACTTTGTTACCGCTCAATATCAAGCGGTGGTCGCGCATAGGCAGGCCGCTGAGGCGGCGACGCAAGAAGCCTTGGCGCAGCAAAATGCGCTGCGCGTGCAAATGCAGGCGACGGCGGTTCGCGCCAAGGCCGCCGCGGCTATTTTGGAAGAGGCGCGATTGCAACGCGCCCTGGCCGTCACCGACGCCGAACGTGCCAGCGCGCAGCAGGTGCTTAACCGGGCAGTCTCGCAGGCCTCCCTGCAACAAAAACAAGCGGCCGCCGCCGCCCTGGCATACCGCAATGCGCTGGATACCACGGCGGTTTCCGCGACGCTGGCCCAGCGTGCTCTTGCTGCGCTGAATAATGTATTTTTCCTGTTTATCGCCTGGGAAATCGGCAAAACCATCGGCGAGTGGCTGACGCAGTTCGAAAAACTAAGGCAGGCCGGCAGCTACGTTGCCGAAGCGTTTACCCTGGTAATAACCGACTTCCAGGCCATGTTCAACGGCATGTCGGTACAGGAGCGTTTCGCGCAAATCCAGCAGATCCATGCGGAGTTCGATGCGATTCGCGCCGCCGATACCGATGCCGCGCGCAATGCAGCAGAACAGGCTGCCGCATCAGAAGAGGCCAAGGCGCAAGCGACCGAGACTGCCGCCGAACGCCAGAAGCAGGCCTGGAAACAAGTCGAAGACGGTTTGAAAAGTCTCACGACATCGATAGACGCCGACTTTGCCGCGCAAAACGCTACTCTGCAACAGCACCTCGATGAACGCCTGGCGGCGATCGATGCTAGCAACGCCGGAGAGCTGCAAAAAGACGCCGAGCGCGCGCAGGCACAAATCCAGTCGGCAAACGCCGAACTGGAGCTGGCGAAGAGCGCCGCCGACGCCAAGCTGCAATTGATCTATCAGTCCTACGGCGCGCAAATCCAGGGCATCGGCAAATACAACGAAACCGCCAAACAGCTCGATCGCGACAGTATCGAGGCGCGCAAAAGCATTTACGCGGAGTTGGCGACGCATTATCAAGGGGTTGTCGATCGGCTGACCGAGGAACATCAACGCGAAGTGCAGGCCGCCGCCAATGCCGGTCAACAAATCCGCGATCTGGCGCAGCAGCATCAGTTCGACCTCGCCGACATCGAGCGGCAAGGCGTCGATGAGCGCGATAAGATCAAATCGGAAGAAAGCGAGTTCGACAAATTATTATCCGAAGTAGCGAAGGAGCGCGCCAAGGGTAAAGAGGCGGATCAGGAAAAAATCAATGGGGCATTACAGCGCGCGAGCCAGTTAAATCAGGACATCAGCCAATCGACGATAAGTCTGGCGCAAACCGACAGCGACAAATCCAGCGCACGCTATGACAATGCCGACCGCTTGAACAAGTTGTACGCCGCGCAAAAAGCCGTGCTCGATGACAACAAAAAAGCGCACGAAGAAAACGCGCAGGCGATCGCCTCAGCGCAGCAGGAAGCGCTCACCAAACTGGCCGATGTCAATCAGAAGATCGGCCAAATCACAGACATCCTCAACAAACAATATGCCCTGCAAATCACCGCAGACTCCAGCGCGATCGATGCCGCCATTGCCAAGATCAACAGCATTCCGACCGAGAAAGTCGTCACCATCCGCACCGTCAACGCTGGCGGTGCGGATGTGCAGGCGCAGACCGGCGGCCTGATCCAGCGCTTCGCCAATGGCGGCTATCCGCGCAGGCAGGGACGGCTGCCCGGCTACGGCGGAGGCGACAAAGTACCAGCATTGCTGGAGTCCGGCGAATTCATCGTGCGCAAGGAAGCTGTCGCCAAGCTCGGCAATCCGGTATTGCAGGCAATCAATCAGGGCGTCATTCCAATTCAGCGCGCGCTCGGTGGGCGCGTTTATAGCGATCTCGATAGGATGCGCGTCAATAATCTGCTCAATAATGTCGGCGTATTCGAAACGGCTCCAGGCGGTAGAAATGGCAACCTGGTTTTTAAGGCCTTGCGCGATTACGACCTCGCCGAATTGATTCCGAAATTCGCGGATTACATGAAAGTTGCCATCAGGCGCGGCGTCCACACGCTGTCGAATACCGAACAGCAAGCGCAGCTACGGAAGGCCGATGATATTCGGGCGCATATCTTCGATCAGCCAACAGATGTTCCTGGAGTCGGTAAATCGCCGTCTCTCAATATGTCAGCCTTAAAATTTCCAGGCCTGTCCGTTCCAAAAATAGCTATCCCGGCGCCATCCATGGGAGGGTTACCGGCGGCAATACAGGCTAACGCGGGCGCATCCGGGAAGACGGTCACTGTAAAATTCGATATGCCAGGCGGCAGCTCGATATCGGGTCAATTCGCCGATTCCGATGTAGACAAACTTTTGCAGACCTTGAAAATGGCCGGTATGCGCAGTTCATTCGGTAGCCTCTGATGGGGATTTCGCTCGACGCCATCGCGTTGCCTGACGATCTTATCTGGGTAGACGAATATGCACACACGCCGGTCAAGCAGACGGTATCAATCGCGGTAGACGGCGCGCTGATTGTCGAGGCAGCCGCGCAAACCAAGGGCCGCCCGATCACCTTGCAGGGCGGCGATAACTCGGCATGGATAGCCCGCGATACGCTCGAAGCCTTGCGGCTAAAGCAGTATCAGCCCGGCCTGATCATGACCTTACTGCATAACGGCAACAGTTACAGCGTGCTGTTTGCGCAGCCGGGCGGCATCGAGGCGGCGCCGGTCGTCGATTACAACCATCCGGCCGCCGACGACTGGTACTCGATCACTCTAAAATTTATCGAAGTCTAATATGGCAATCAGCGAAACCGACCTCAAACTGCTCAAATCCGAGCGCATGACCGACTTCGACGACGGCGGCGGCAAGATGACTGCCAACGAAGTTGTCGACGGTCAGGTCAACAACCTGTTCAACGACATCAGCCAGCTCGACCGCACCTATGGCCGGGTCAGCCTGCGTAAGGCCTATGCGTCGGTGCAGACCGCCAACGTCGACACCTACCTCGGCGCGCACATCATTCTGACCGATCCTCCGGACGATCCGAACGTCAACGTGACGTTGTTCAGCACCGAAAGCTGGGCCGACGAGCGCCTCGCCGCGCGCAATCGCATCGAGAGCTACAGCATTTCCGGCCCGGAATCGCAATGGATTTTGTACGGCGATCATGTGATCGGCCAAAAGCTGTTGATGCTGTACAGCCAGCCCAACGCGCAGAGCTTTACCGTGCCGACGACCGTGCAGACGCCGGAAATCGGCGACGTGATGCTGCTCAGCGTCGAAAAGACCGGGTTTGTTGCCAATCAGCAATATGTGCGCATCACCAAGATTATCAGCCGCGAGACGCAGCAGTTTACCGACGACGCCGGCAATTTTTACAAGGATGTCCTGATCATCGAGATCAGCAATGCGCTGCGCTACGAGTTCAAGGGCGCCGCGCCTAACAGGTACGTCCAAAACCGCAACGATGCCGACAGCAGCCCGACGCTGTTCCGCGACACCAGCGTCGCCGATGCGTCAGAATATTATGGCGTCAAAAAGGTGATGGCGGCGGTCTCGCTGAACGACACCATCATCGAAGTAGGATCTCCCTACGGCGCGATCGTGCCGTCGGCGCAAGCCGAAACGCCGCTGGTCGACATTGCTGCCAACTTGATCAGGCCAAACTACGTACAATCCGGCAGCGAGGCGCTGACTGCATCTGAAACGCTGAGCGGAGAGGCCGCGCCTGACTATGCGGCAAGGCTGTTTTTGGGTCGCGGCTTTTTACCCGGCAGCTTGGCGCTGACGATCGGCGGCGTCGCCTACAAGGACGACAGCAATGCCGGCATCGTGTTGAGCAATGGCACCGCAGGCGCTTACGGCGGCTTTGTCGATTATGCGTCCGGCGCGATCACGATCACCAAAACGACATCCTGGACTGCCGCGGTATCGGCCAGTGCGCTGCCGGCGGTTGCCGTGTACGCTAATGCCGGCACGTCATTCATTCCGATATCGATCAACAATCGCGGCTTCAGCTACGTCAACACGCTCAACCCAAAACCCACGCCGGGCTCGTTGATCGTCGATTACAAGGCGCTGGACAAATGGTATCGGCTCTACGACGACGGGCTGGGTCATCTGAAGGGCATCGTCAATGGCATCGGCTCGGGCACGGTCAACTATGCTACAGGCTCTGTGTCTGTCACCTTCGCCGCGTTGCCTGACGTGGACAGCGCGGTTATTTACGCCTGGTCGACGCCGACCGATTATTCCATCGAAACGCTGTCGGTCGGTAATGGACTGGTGCCGCTGCCGGACGTGACGCTGACGCTGATCGCCGACGATACCGACGCCAACTATCAGATCGACTATTCGACGCTGGTCATCACCTGGACCAATAGCGGCGCGAAAACGGCGACGTGTACGGCGGACGGCACATTGCAAGGCGATGCGACTGGGAATGTGTCGCTCAAACGCACCGCCGCCGGCTTGCCTGAGCTGAGCAACGGCTACCGGCAATGGCAGGTAAAGCTGCGTCCGAATACGATTCCTCCGTCCGGCACGGTATTCAATGCCGCGTTCAGCAAAAAAACCGGCGCATCCGGTGCGGTGTCAGCATCTTATGCCGCGCCGAATCTGTCGTTTACGCTCCCGGTGACCACGGCCATCAAGGCGGGCTCACTGGGCTTTAGCGTGTCGGTCTCGGGCTATTACGTCCCCAACAGCACCAACATGGCGCACGTCGACGCCAATTTTATTTTGCATATCAAGGACGACGGCGCGGGCGGATTGCGCGCGGATCGCATCAGCATCGTCGGTGCGACGCCGCGCTACCAAAGCATCAAATGGGCCGCCAACAATAACGCAGTCATCAATGGCGCAATCGCCGGCAGCATCAATTACGCCAGCGGCGCATGCACATTGGACGCCTCGGTATTGATGCAATACAACAGCATCGTCGGCATGGAAACGTCGAGCGTGTGGCTGGACGAAAACAACGGCAACGGCAGCGCGCCGATCAGCAAGCCGATTTTCGAGATTCGCACAACGACGCTGTCGGCTGCCGCGCAAAGCATCTCCTACGAATACACAGAAACGACCGCCTCCGGCAGCGCCGCGCCGACGATCAATCAGGCGATGAACGAATTGAAGCTGGACATCACGCCTTACACCACCAACAGCATGCTGGCGGGTAGCCTGAAGTTTGTGTTCGGCGGCGATACGGTGATCGATCGCGGCGGACTGTTGTACCGCGCGCATTCGGTCGCCACCGATTCGGCGACCGCCTGCGGCAGCATCGATTATGCGACCGGCAATGTCATCCTGACCAGTTGGTCGGGCGGCGCCAACAGCATCGACATCAAGGCCTGCGCTGTCGAAGTCGGCGACCGTTACGTGATCGGCGTCGTCGGCCGCGCGCCCGGCGCGCCGTTGGCGACCGGTCAGTTCCAGTTGGTGTGCGTCGATTTTCAGGGCAACAATATCGTCGCCAGCGCCGACAACAACGGCATTCTGACCCATGAGTGGCTCAAGGGCAGCGTCGATTGGGGATCCGGAATCTTCAAGATTGGCTTCGGCAAAAAGGTGCTCGCCAGCTCGTTGTCGCAGGAAATCAAGGACAATTCTGACTGGTACAATCCGGCAAACATAGACGCCAATGGCTACATCTGGCAGCCGCTACTGGTCAAACCGGAAACCATCACCTTCAACGCGGTGCTGATCAGCTACATTCCGCTCGACGCCGATATTTTGGGCGTGGAAACGGTGCGCCTGCCGCAAGACGGCCGCGTGCCGCTATTCCGGGTCGGCAACGTGGCGGTGATCCACAATACGCAGATTTTAGAGCTGCCCAATCCGATCACGGTCGGCAGCGTACACGATTGCGGCCGTACCTTGTTGAGCTACGCCAAGGTTTTCGACGCGAACGGACTGATCGTACCCACCAACAAATACACGGCCGATCTGGACGCGGGCACGGTCACGATGGCCGATCCGCTCGACCTAACCGGCTACACGCAGCCGTTGCACGTCGAACACCGCATCGAAGACATGGCCTTGGTGACCGACGTGCAGATTACCGGCCAAATCAAGCTGATGAAGTCGGTGCGCCACGCCTATCCGTCCTTGACGACTTATTTGAGTTCGGCGCTGGTGATCGGCGATATGCGGGCGCGGGTGAACAACCTGTTCGACCAGCAAACCTGGAGCGGCGTATTCAGCGATACGTTGTCAGGATCGGCGGCCGGCGCGTCGTTCAACGACGTGCTCTATCCGATCGAAACCACCAATGCCGGCGCGATTCAAGAGCGCTGGGCAATCGTTTTTACCGGCTCGACGGCATTCAACCTGTACGGCGAATATTCCGGACTGGTCGCCAGCGGCACGACCGGCGTCGATTTGGCGGCGGTCAACCCGATTACCGGTGTGCCGTATTTTTCGTTGAACCATTTGGGATGGGGCAGCGGCTGGTCTGCAGGCAACGTGCTGCGATTCAACACCATCGCCGCCAACTATCCGTTATGGCTTGCGCGCACCACGCTGCAATCCGATCCGGCCGTGTACACCGATCATTTTAAACTGCAAATTCGCGGAGATGCTAACTGATGACAACACCCACAATCCGACTATTCCGCTCGACCGATACCGGCGCGCCGACGCTGTCCGGCACGGCCGGCGCGCTGATCTCCGTGCTGGATGCCGTCTTGAAGGACGGCTACAACTCAAAATCGGTGCAGAGCATCACGCGTTCGGGAACGACAGCGACCGTGACCTTTGCTACGGCGCACGGTTTCGCCGGCGACGGGTTGACCATCGTGCGCATCGCCGGCGCTGATCAGGCCGAATATAACGGCGATTTTCAAATCAGCAATGTCACATCGACAACGTTCGACATTACTGTTACCGGCACACCAGCGACGCCGGCAACCGGGACAATCACCTGCAAGGTCGCGCCGCTGGATTGGGGCAAGCCCTTTTCTGGCGCCAACAAAGCGGTCTATCGCGCGCCGAGCGGCAACCGGCTGTATTTGCGCGTCAATGACGCCAATCCGAACACCGATACCAATAAGTCTGCCAACATGCTCGGCTACGAGACAATGACCGATGTGGATACGGGCGTGGCGCCGTTCCCGACCGCCGCGCAAATGACCAATGGCGTGCCGTTAAATAAGTCGTCGACGTCGGACGCGACGGCGCGGGCCTGGGTGGCGGTAGGCGACGGCTATGAGTTTCATTTTTTCTATGCCAATAGTGCAGGTCAGACAGGAACTTATCGGCAGTTTCATTTCGGTGATCCGGCGAGCGAGGCGTCATCAGATCCGTATGGCTGCCTGATCTACGGGGATAATGCGGTTAGTACGTCGGGGCCGTCAAACAGTTCAGTTACCTACCAAATCATCGGCACGTCCGGTATTGGCTCGCAATCAGCGCATTATTTCGCGCGCAATTACAGCCAGACCGGCAGTAGCGTGGCGGCGTCGAAGCACGGTAATTTCACGTTGGGAAAAGATGCGATTGGTGAGGGAGTGATTGCCTATCCGTCACCGAACAATAACAGTCTGTATGTTTCGCCGCTCTTCGCGGCTGACACTTCAGTGCTGCGCGCGCAATTGAAAGGGATCTATCAACCGTTACACACACGCCCGCTCGGCAATGGCGGTTTGGTGGCGGCTAACGTGTCACCGATCGGGCGTCGAATGTTCGCCGTCACGACGGCAAATGCCGCTACCGGGAACGGCGAGACGCTGGTCGATATCGATGGGCCGTGGCGATGACCGGGCTGGTTAATGTTGCCCTAAAAGGGGCGAGCATAAACTTCGATCCGGCGACACTGGGGCTGTCCGGCAGGGTCGTCGGCATTAATCGCGCGCGGCATGATTTTGTGATGTACTTCGGCGGCGCGGGTGTTATTTCCGGTGTCGTGAAAATCGGCACGGTGCCGGCCAGGAGAAAAGTCAGGCTTTATGAGGCAAATACCGGCGTGCTATTGCGCGAAATATTGGCCAATACTGACGGGACATATCAGTTCGATCAATTGCGGCCTAACTTAGAGTTTACCGTATCATCGACAGATGATCAGAATACCTACAATGATGTCATCGCGGCGCGCGTGAAAGCGGTTTAGGGGAGACTATGGGAATCGGATTAGCGGATACCTTGCGCTCGGCGCGGGCACAAAAAATCATCGACGCGATCAACGCCGGTGCAGGACCTGGAACGCTGCTGTTTTACACGGCGACACAACCGGCAAAAGGCGCGGCGATTACCACGCAGACACTGCTCGGAACGGTGATGTTTGCCGAGCCGGCCGGCTCGATCAGCAATAGCGTGATAACCTTCGACACGATTGTCGACGACAGCAGCGCCGATGCCGATGGCCAGGCGACGTGGGCGCGCGTGCTCGACGGAGACGGCGCTTTCGTAATGGACTTGACCGTCACCGACAATGCCGGCGCAGGCCCTATCAAAATGCCGTCGACGCAAATTTATGCCGGCGGCATCCTCCACGTGACCAGCGCCGTGCTGACCGAAGGCAACGCGTAAGCCGTGTCGTACACCCCGCCGGCGGGAAATGCGGTTGATCTGATCTTTTCCGGCGCGTACACCGCGCCGGTGGGCAGTGCGGTCGAGCTAAACTTCAATCCGGCCGCGCCTGTCACTCATGAGGCAACGCTGGCCGGAACGCTGGATGATGCCGCCTGTTTGTTTGCCGCCGTCGCGCAGGCGTCAGCAACGATCGATGCGGCGCTTGCTGATACGGTGGGCGCGCTTGCCTGCGTGCCGATGCCGGCGGTGCATGTCGCCGGAACATTAGACGACATAGCAGGCGACCTGTACGCAGTTACACCGCTATCGGCTACGCTGGCAGCAGTCCTCGACGATGTTGCGCCCGCGGTGGATGCAACATGGTCGGCAGGGGTATGGCGAGGTCTGGAAACATCGCGCCGATCGCTGCACGCCGATCAAGCGTATCGCGTCGATCTGGAAATATCAGGCATTTTACGGCAGGCCCGCAAAACCCTCGCGCAACGCCGGCAAGCATGGGAGCAAATAAACCCGTTGCCTGCGTCCGTCGACGCGGGCTGGACCCAAGTGCCGAAACGCCGCGCGGCGCTGGCCGACGGCTGGGACAAAGTTCCATCCAAGCATCAGGATAAGCGCGGCGGCTATCAAGCCGCGCCGCGCCGAGCGGTCGACGGCATGGCGACGTGGCAAGCGGCCCGAGCAATCGACCGCGAAAGCGCCGCGCAATACAGCAGCCCGCCTAGACAGGCTGATGATTTTATCGTGGGCTATGGCGGCGCAAGGCGCGTCGGCATCGAAACCGATGCGCAATTCGGCGTCGGCACGCCGACCTGGTTGCAAAAGTTTGTCTCGCCCTGGGGTGTTGCCGATCCGCATAGCTGGATATTCGGCGGCTGGTTTTACCCGCCGTTGCCGCAGCCACCGCCTTATGTGCCGTCGACGGAATTGGTTTTTTACCAGCGCGCCGAGGATTATACCGGCGGCGCGATTTTGGAATTCAACCGGCCGTGCTGGGCATGGCCGCTATTCAAGGCCGATACCCATATCAGGCCGGGAGCAATCATTGTGCTGCACACCATTAATGTCGTCCGCCTGCCAGATCTGGTCAACGTGCCGGTGCTGTCCGTGCAGTTGCAGTTCGACATCGATAGCTGGGCCTGGGGCGTCTCGCTGAGCCTGCAAACGCCGGCGGCCATTGCCTTGCTGGAACCCGTCGACGGCGAGCCGATCCAGGTCAGAATCAACCTGGACGGATATTATTTCCACGCGCTGATAGAATCCTGGACCGAAAACCGGCAGTTCGGCGAAACCACCTATACCGCCACCGGCCGCTCGCCGCTGGCACTGTTCGCCTCGCCCTACGCGCCGATCCGCTCGCACCTCGAGCCCGATCAGATGACCGCGGCGCAACTGGTCGATGCCGAGTTGGCCAACACCAGCTGGTCGGCGGCCTATCATGCCGATCTGCTGTTGCTGTGCACATCGGAATGGCTGGTCCCCGGCGGCGTCTGGAGTTATCAAAACAAATCGCCGATCGATGCGGTCCTCCAGGTTGCAGGCGCCATTGGCGCGCGCGCCTATTCCGACCGGACCAGCAACCTGGTGCGCATCGAGCCGCGCTACCCGATCAGCCCGTGGAACTGGGCGGCCGCCACCGCCGACAAAACCATCCCGCTGAGCGTGGCAAGATCGGTCTCGACGCAGCTGACGCCGCAGCCCGACTACAATCACATTTTCGTCTCCGGGCAAAACCAAGGGGTGCTTGTGTCGGCCACTCGACAAGGCACAGCCGGAGACAGGCCCGCGCCGATGATCACCGACAGCCTGATCACCTACGCC
>Ga0207967_1000208_pt1 | contig 25003 bp, 20 predicted proteins | sample LakWasMet20_HOW5_2_FD_183866 | JGI IMG/M metagenome (GOLD analysis project Ga0207967, IMG submission 183866) | Freshwater sediment methanotrophic microbial communities from Lake Washington under simulated oxygen tension - Sediment Metagenome... | ecosystem: Environmental > Aquatic > Freshwater >...
ACTGACAAACTTGACCGCCAGGTGTTGAAACATAAAGAAAAGAATACAGATCACCACAAGGCGAATGGTGCCGTTAAGCATCAGAATGTTGAATAATTAACATATTGTTTTAATCATCATTTATGGCTCAAATAAACGTCGCTGAGCTATTCAAACAAACCCGCCGCAAGCTCAAACTAAACTGGATCGCAGGGCTGAACGGCGGGTCAAATACTCTCACTAGCGAAACCGTAACAAAACCATCACTGGCACTTATCGGCCATCTTAACTTCGTGCATCCTAACCGCGTTCAGGTACTGGGTTGTGCCGAAATGGATTATTTGCGCAGCTTGCCATCTGCGGAAGCAGTGCGTGCAATCGAGAACCTGTACTCAACCGACCTGGCAGCAGTGATTGTTGCTAATGGCGAGAAAGTGCCGGAATCGCTCATGGCTGCTGCCGATGCACATGCCGCGCCTTTATTTACCTCAACTTTACGCAGCCCGGCGCTGATGGATTTTCTGAGCCATTATCTGGCGCAGGCCGTGGCGGAATCCGTGAGCCTGCATGGCGTGTTCATGGAGGTGCAGGGTTTTGGCGCGCTGATTAAAGGCGAGGCTGCCATCGGTAAGAGCGAGCTGGCCCTGGAGTTGATTTCGCGTGGGCATCGACTGGTTGCTGATGACATTGTAGATTTTTTCCGCATATCACCTGAGCGGGTTGAAGGACGATGTCCGGCGCTGCTGCAGGACTTTCTGGAGGTGCGCGGCCTGGGTATCCTGAATATCCGTGCGATATTTGGCGATAATTCAGTCAAGCCGACCAAGCCGCTTGACCTGATTATCCAGCTGGAAATGGCAGATAAACTGGCACCGCAACTGCTGGACAGGCTCAACATCAAAACCCTGCATGAAGAAGTGCTGGGTGTCAAAGTGCCCAAGGTGCAGATACCGATTGCGGCCGGGCGTAACATTGCGGTACTGGTAGAAGTTGCAATTCGCAACCACGTGTTATTATTGCGCGGTATTAATGCAACCAAGCAGTTTACACAGCGCCACCAGCGTGAAATGAAAAAGAACCGATAGCGATTTAAGTTAATAAGATGAAGCAATTGATTATTGTGACCGGTCTTTCCGGCTCAGGTAAAAGTATCGCATTGCGTGCGCTTGAAGATAGCGGTTATTACTGTATCGACAACCTGCCGGCGACGATGCTGCCCAGCCTGTCAAATCACCTCACAACAGTGAATCATCATCTTGTGGCGATCAGCATAGACAGCAGGAGCGCAGCGATTGAATCGCTGCCTGACAATATCGCGCTGCTCCAGTCGCAGAATATTGACACGCGTGTCCTGTATCTGGAATCCAATGTGGAAACGTTGGTAAAGCGGTTCAGCGAAACCCGCCGCAAGCATCCTTTAAGCAAAGATACGACCACCCTGGCTGAAAGCATCGCCTATGAGCGTGAATTGCTGGGCAACCTCGGCAGCCTGGGTCATGTGATCGATACCAGCAACCTGAGTGCCAATACCTTGCGCGGTTGGGTCAAAGATGTGGTGTCTAGCGAGCATGCAGGGCTGACCCTGCTGTTTACCTCGTTTGGATTCAAGCATGGCATTCCGCTGGATGCCGATTTTGTATTTGATGTGCGCTGCCTGCCTAATCCGCATTATGATCCGAACTTACGTGACCTGACGGGTAAGGATGAGCAGATCAGGGCTTATCTGGAAGTGCATGATTCAGTACAGGAGATGCTGTCGGATATCCGCGCCTTTGTAGAAAAGTGGTTGCCAAGCTTTATTATGGATAACCGCGGTTATTTAACCGTCGCCATCGGATGTACCGGCGGCCAGCATCGTTCGGTTTATATGGTTGAGCAGCTAAGCCAGTACTTTCAGTCGCAGCAGAAAGTACTGACACGGCACAGAGAGCTCAAATAGTAGAAGCAATCGGGACGCTTCTGGAAATGTATTTTCAGGGCTGCCCATAAAATTAGGTACTCATAAACAATGATTGGTATTTTAATTATTACACATGGTACGCTTGGCGATAGTCTGCTGGAGTGTGCAAACCACATGTTGGGCAAAACGCCTCCGCAGATCGCGTCACTGGCAGTCAGCAGTAAAGATGATCCCGGCAGCGTCATTCCCAAGGCGTTAGAGATGGTTGCCAGCGTGAATAGCGGTGATGGCGTGCTTGTGCTGTCTGATATGTATGGCGCTACACCCTGTAATATTGTGACTAAGATATTGCAGCCGGGGGTGGTGGAAGGTGTGGCAGGAGTGAACCTGCCCATGCTGGTCAGGGTCATGAACTATCGGCAGGAGCCTTTGCCGGTACTGGTTGATAAAGCCTTGAGCGGAGGCCGTGAAGGGGTCGTGGCGTTTGACCGCGAAAGCTGTGAGCGCTTTGAAGGCTCCGTTAAATAACAGGATTTAGGTTTATATGATTAGCAAGCAACTGGAAATTATCAACAAACTGGGTTTGCATGCCCGCGCTTCAACCAAGCTCACGCAAACTGCCAGCAAGTTTGCCAGTGAGGTGTGGATTGAGCGCAATGGCCGCCGTGTGAATGCCAAGAGCATTATGGGCGTCATGATGCTGGCGGCGGCAAAAGGCGCAATTGTTACTTTAGAGGCCAGCGGTGCCGATGAGGCTGCGGCTATCGAGGCATTGACTGCATTGATTGAAGATTACTTCGGCGAAGGCGAATGACCAGTTTCAGCATTCATGGTGTAGGGGTTTCCAGCGGTATCGCTATTGGACACGCACATTTGCTTTCCAATGCCTTGCTGGAAGTGGTGCATTACCAGTTGCCCAAGCATTTGATTGATGATGAAGTAAAACGGTTCAGCAATGCTATCGCGGCCGTCAAGCATGATCTGGCGCAGATCAAGGGCAGCCTGCGCAAAAATGCGCCGGCAGAGCTGGCCGCGTTTATCGGCACGCATCTGATGATGCTGGAAGATAAGTCGTTGTCCGAAGTACCTAAGAATATCATCAGGAATGAGCAGTGCAATGCCGAATGGGCCATCAAGCTGCAGATGGACGACATTGTTGACCAGTTCGAGCAGATTGAAGACAGTTACCTGCGTGAGCGCAAACAGGATGTCATCCAGGTTGTTGAACGTATTATCAAGGTACTGCTTGGTCATCAGGCGCAGTTAAGTACAGAGCAGCAAGCAAGCGCACTGCATCAGGAACGCAAACTGATCCTGGTTGCGCATGATGTTTCCCCTGCCGATGCCATTCAATTCAAGCAGCACCAGTTCGCGGCATTTATCACCGATGTCGGCGGCGCAACATCGCATACGGCGATTCTGGCGCGCAGCCTTAATATCCCGTCTATTGTTGCGTTACAACGCGCGCGCGATTTAATCAATGACGGTGAACTCATCATTGTTGATGGTGACCTGGGTGTTGTGATTGTTAATCCATCCAAAGAGATTCTGGATGAGTACAAATTAAAGCAGGAGCAATGGGAACTCGAGCAGCAAAAGCTGCAGCGCATTAAAACAACCAAGGCACTGACGATAGACGGCACATCCATAGAGCTGCTGGCCAATATTGAGGTGCCGGAAGACGTGGCGGCGGTCAGGGCTTCCGGCGCGACCGGCATTGGTTTGTATCGTACCGAGTTTCTGTTCATGAACCGGCATGATATGCCGAATGAAGAAGAGCAGTTTGAAGCTTACAAGTCAGTGGCGGAGGCCATGAAAGGTGCGCCGGTGACTATCCGCACACTGGATCTGGGGGCGGATAAGCAGATGAATGCCGATACGGTGGTGAATTCACCCAACCCGGCTTTGGGGCTGCGCGCGATTCGTTTGTGCCTGTCCGAGCCGCAGATTTTCCATACCCAGCTGCGTGCATTATTGCGGGCATCTCATTATGGAAAAATCAAGATTCTGATTCCAATGCTGTGCATGCTTTCAGAATTGCGCCAGACCAAGGTATTTCTTGAGCGTGCCAAGGCCAGCCTGCGTAAAGAGAATATTCCGTTCGATGAGAACGTTGAACTTGGCGGCATGATAGAGATTCCGGCAGCCGCCATTAATGCCGAGGCTTTTGCCGACGAGCTGGATTTTCTGTCTATCGGTACTAACGACTTGATTCAATATACATTGGCAATAGACCGTACCGATGACGCTGTCGCGCATTTGTATAATCCGCTGCATCCATCGGTATTAAAACTGATCTCCATGACGATTAAAGCAGGTGTAAAGCAGGGCAAGGCGGTTTCTGTATGCGGCGAGATGGCGGGTGATGCCAAACTTACCAAGCTGCTGCTGGGGATGGGTTTGCGTCAGTTCTCCATGCATCCTTCACATGTGCTCAGTATCAAGCAGCAGGTTCTGCATAGCCAGTTGAGCGAACTGTCCGGCCAGGCGCGCAAGGTGCTGGGCTTGACGGATATTGAGAAAATTGAACTAGTCGTCAATAAATTTAATCTCAACTAAGCGCTTGATGAATGGCAGTTCCGGTTCTTGAACCAATTACTCACCAGTAGGGCACTCTATAAATACAGAGTTTGGGATGTAGTACACCCGTAAGCCAGTATTTGGCTTTCCCAATTTGCTAAGCCAGTAAACTGGCAAGCAAAGTGTAAAAGGGCGTGTCCGTAGAATATATGCGCTAAAGCGCATTATTCATACGCCAAACGCGCACGGAACGGAGAAGCCGAGATAGTATACGGAATACAGCGAGGTTGCGAGTGCCGCGCAACGCAGTAATGCGCCCAAAGAATGTATTTATAGAGTGCCCTTAACAGCAAATTTTCAAAGGCTTACAACATGTCCACAGAAATTACAGTGCCCAGTAACGACGATAAGAACATTGTGACCATTACCCACTTGGGCGGTATATTATTTTCATTTATACCGTCATTAATCGTGTGGCTGCTGAAAAAAGATGACAGTGAATACATTGCAGCACAGGCCAAAGAAGCGCTGAATTTCCAGATCACATTGCTGCTGGCGCAGTTTGTTGCATACGTTCTGATTTTTATATTGGTCGGATTTTTATTGCTGGGGCTAATCTGGATATTCAATATTGTATTTTGCATTATTGCCGCCATATCAAGCAGTAAGGGTGAGTATTATCGTTATCCGCTCACTTTACGTTTAATCAATTAGACTTTTACCCATCAGTTTTTAGATAAGAAAGAGCCGTCGCAGTGACTATCTCACAATTAGAAAATAATCCGCTTCTGCATTTTGCAGGTTTACCCAAATTCAATGAGGTAAAAGCCGAGCATGTTTCACCGGCGGTTGATTACCTGCTGGCCGATGCCAGGAAAACGGTAGAGGCGCTTGCAACAGCTGGCGGTGACGTAAGCTGGGATAACTTTGCCAGCAAGCTGGAAGATATGGAAGAACGCATGTCACGTGCATGGTCGCAGGTGGGCCATATCAATGCAGTCGTGAATAGTCCGGAACTGCGTGAAGCTTACAATGAGAATTTATCGAAACTCACTGATTTTTATGCAGACCTGGGGCAGGATGAGCGTCTTTATGCCAAATACCGTACGCTGCGTAGCAGCCCTGCATTTGAAGCGCTGACAACCGCGCAGAAAAAGATCGTCGAGAATGAATTGCGTGATTTCCGTCTGGGCGGCGCGGAGCTGCCTGCTGATAAAAAAGCACGCTTTAAAGAAATTCAGGAAGAGCTGTCTAAACTTTCTTCCAGGTTCGAGGAAAATGTACTCGATGCCACCAATGATTACGCCTTGTACGTGCATGATGAAGAAACCTTGAAGGGCATTCCGGAGGATGTACTGCAGGCTGCGGCTGATGCGGCAAAAGCAGAGAACAAGAGCGGCTGGAAGTTTACCTTGCATTTCCCGTCTTATTTGCCGGTGCTGCAGTATGCGGACAATCGTGAACTGCGCGAAACGCTGTACCGCGCTTACGCTACGCGTGCTTCTGAGTTCGTGAAACCGGAGTGGGATAACACGCCGGTTATTGCACAAATTCTTAAACTGCGACATGAAGCTGCTCTGCTGCTTGGTTTTGATAACTATGCCGAGCTTTCAATCGCAACCAAAATGGCAGATTCCGCACAGCATGTAGAATCCTTTTTGAAGGACCTTGCCGCCAGGGCGAAGCCGTTTGCGCTCAGGGATAAAATAGAGCTGGATGAATACGCCGCTAAACTTGGCATCACCGACATGCAGGCTTGGGACGTATCTTACGTATCCGAGAAGCTGCGCGAAGATAAATATGCGTTTTCCGACCTGGAAGTGAAGCAGTATTTCCCTGAGCATAAAGTGCTGGATGGCCTGTTTAAAGTGGTGGAAACTATTTTCGGTATTCATGTCAGCCGCTCGGATGCGCCGGTATGGCATGAATCCGCGAGCTTTTATGACATCAAGGATGACAAAGGCGAGCTGATCGGCCAGTTCTATCTGGATCTGTACGCACGTAACAACAAACGCGGTGGCGCCTGGATGGACGAAGCGATTACGCGCCGCAAATCAGCGGGTGGCCTGACCAAGCCGGTTGCCTATCTAACCTGCAATTTCTCGGCCCCGGTTGGTGATAAACCGGCATTGTTTACGCATGATGAAGTACTGACCATGTTCCACGAGTTTGGCCACGGTCTGCATCATATGCTGACTGAAGTGGATGACTACAGCGTTTCCGGCATTAAAGGCGTGGAATGGGATGCAGTAGAACTGCCAAGCCAGTTCATGGAGAACTTCTGCTGGGAGTGGGAAGTGCTGCGCAATATGACGTCGCATGTTGATAGCGGCGAACAGTTGCCGCGCGCACTTTTTGACAAGATGGTGGCTGCCAAGAATTTCCAGGCCGGCATGCAGACCGTGCGCCAGATCGAGTTCTCTTTATTCGATATCCGCCTGCACAGCGAGTTTGACCCGCATGGTGCAACCACTGCGCTGGACCTGATTGAATCTGTCCGTGATGAAGTTGCCGTGGTACGCCCGCCTAAGTGGAACCGCTTCCCGCATAACTTTACGCATGTATTCTCAGGCGGCTATGCTGCCGGATATTACAGTTATAAATGGGCAGAGGTGTTGTCTGCCGATGTTTACAGTATGTTTGAGGAAGATGGCGTACTCTCCAGGGAAACCGGTCAGCGCTACTGGCAGGAAATCCTGGCAAAAGGCGGCTCCCGCTCTGCGATGGAATCCTTTGCCGCATTCCGCGGCCGCGAGCCGAACATTGATGCACTGCTGAGGCATAGTGGGATGACTGCGTAGCGTTTTTAAATAGCTATATAGGGTTGTAATTGTAAAACCGTCGGCATCGCCCGACAGTCGAGTTTCTTTCTTTTGCTCAGCCAAAAGAAAGAAACCAAAGAATACCCGCAAGGGGCATCCCCAACCTCGCTAAGTGCTAACGCACTAAGTCGATTGTGAAAGGCTGCCCTCAGCCACCTGTTTCCTGCGTTGCTCAACTTCGTGGACGGCAATCGAAACTCATCCTGACAAGCCACATAAAACGTGCCTTATCAGGACTCAAACAGTCGATTGCCGAAGACATCCACGAAGCCTCCGCTACTCGGCGTGGCTGAAAGGGATTTGTGCTAAGCACGAACCTAGCGTAACTCCTAACGAATGATCAGGTTCTGGTTTTATCTGTGTACATCCGCGTTTATCTGCGGCTGAAAAAATTTTTAATAAACAATAAAATACCGAGGTTTACCTTTTGAAATTTGCTACCTGGAATGTTAACTCTTTAAACGTCAGATTGCCGCACGTGCTGGATTGGTTGAAAGCGGCGCAGCCGGATGTGCTTTGCCTGCAGGAAACCAAGCAGGAAGATAGCAAGTTTCCTTACGATGCTTTAAAAGAGGCCGGTTACGAGGCTGTGCATATCGGGCAGAAAACCTATAACGGTGTGGCAATTCTCAGCCGTCATCCACTTACGAATATCCAGCGCAATATCCCGGGTTTTGCAGATGACCAGCAGCGTGTGATTGCTGCTGATGTTGGCGATGTGCGTGTGGTTTGTGCTTACATTCCGAACGGGCAGGCACTCGATTCCGACAAATACCAATATAAGCTGCGCTGGCTGAATGCGCTGCATGCCTGGCTGGAAACGGAGCTGATCGCGCATCCAAGGTTACTGTTACTGGGCGACTATAATATTGCGCCGGAAGACCGTGATTGCCACGACCCAGCCGCGTGGGTGGGGCAGGTGCTGGTTTCGCTGCCGGAGCGCGAAGCATTCAGGCAACTGGTGCAACTCGGCCTGCATGACAGTTTCCGGCTGTTTGAACAGCCGGAAAAAAGTTTCAGCTGGTGGGATTACCGTATGGCGGGTTTCCGGCGTGACCTGGGGATGCGCATTGACCATATCCTGGTCAGTGATGCGCTTAAGTCACGCTGTGCCGAAGCTTACATAGACAAGGCGCCACGCAAGCTGGAGCGGCCGTCTGACCATACTCCGGTCGTGCTGCAGTTAACGCCTTAATGTGCATTGAGCGGGTTTTTGGCTGTATTTTCCGTAGTTTTCGGCGCGTTTTCACCAGGTTTTGCTGCTGCCGGTTTCGCCGGCAATATAATTTCAGGCTGTAATAATTTCTGCGCCTGATTCAATGAAGTGTCTTCTGAGTTTTCCAGGCCATCAAACAATGATGGCAGTTGCTCTTCGATTTCCGGCGGCGGATTTTCGTGATAGAAATATTCATAAATCCCATTCTCGTCATTATCGGCACGCACGCCGGTCACCGGGTCAACTCTCAGTGCCATGATGCCATCGGGCACAACCGGCTCCACATCCGGCATCCCCCTTAAAGCCGTTGCCATATACTTGATCCAGATAGGCAGGGCCGCCGCACCGCCAGTCTCACTGCCGCCAAGTGCGCGTGGTTTATCATAGCCAACCCAGGCGATTGCAACCTGTTTCGGATTGTATCCGGCAAACCATGCATCATAATGGTCGTTGGTGGTGCCGGTCTTACCGGCGAGATCATTGCGGCCTAATTGCAATGCACGGGTTGCCGTGCCGCGTCTGATGACATCCTGCATCATGGAGTTCATGATAAATGCATTGCGGGCATCTATGACACGGGGAGCGCCCTGTCCAGCCTTGGTAAACTGGGTTTCTGCCAGCACTTTGCCGCGCTGATCTACAATCTTGGTAATCAGATTGGGTTTGACACGGTAACCGCCATTGGCAAATACTGCATAGGCTGTTGCCATCTGCCAGGGGGTGACCGAACCTGCGCCCAGTGCCATGGTGAGATAGGCCGGGTGGTCTTTGGCTGCAAAACCAAAACGGGTGATGTAATCCTGCGCGTAACTTGGCCCTATTGATTGTATAACGCGGATTGAAACCAGGTTTTTTGATTTTGTAAGAGCTTGCCTTAAACGTATCGGGCCCTCGAACGTGTTGTCAAAGTTGCGCGGTGACCAGGCTTTTTCACCGGTTTCCTGTGCGGAAAAGTTTAACGGGCTGTCTTCCACGATCGTGGCCGGCGTGTAGCCTTTTTCCAGTGCGGCAGAATAAATAAAAGGTTTAAAGCTTGAGCCGGGCTGGCGCCATGCCTGGGTGACATGATTAAATTTGTTGCGATTGAAGTCGAAGCCGCCTACTAACGCACGCACTGCCCCAGTCTCTGGGTCTAATGCAATCAGGGCGGATTCAACCTGTGGCATCTGCACGATTCTCCAGCCATCACTGTCTTTTTGGCTTGCGCTTTTGGTCACCCTGATTACTGAACCGGCTTTTAATAACACTTTCTCAGGGTCTTTCTGGCTCAGCGTCCTTGCAACCAGTGCCAGGCCTTTGCCCTTGATTTCAATATCATCGCCGTATTTTGTGTGAACGTGAACGGATTTCGGTGACAGGCTGGTAACAATTGCCGGGATGAAGCCGTTAGATTCATCAAAATCATCCAGTGCTTCATTCAGGCCATCGGATGGGTTCTCTGCCAGAATTTTGGCCAGATTGAGTGTTTTCTCAGGCCCGCGGAAGCCATGGCGTGAGTCATAATCCAGGACGCCTTCCCTGATAGCGGCATTTGCAGCTTCCTGATTGGCTTTGCGTATCGTGGTGTAAACGCGCAGGCCACTGCTGTAAATTTCATCCTGATATTGTGCGTAGAGGCTTTCGCGCACGATTTCTGCAACATAATCCGCTGCCAGATCGCGCGCCTGTTTTGATGCCTTAAACCGCAGCGGCTGTTTTAAAGCTGCCTGATAAACCGGTTCTTTGATAAAACCGAAACGATACATGTCGCGTAACACTTCCTGCTGGCGCGCGATAGCACGCTTGGGGTTAACGAAAGGGTTGTATCCGGAAGGGGCTTTTGGCAAGCCTGCAAGTAATGCGGTTTCGGCAAGATTGAGTTTTTCCAATGGTTTTCCATAATAAACCTGTGCTGCAGCGGCAAAGCCATAAGCGCGCTGTCCAAGGTAAATCTGGTTGATGTAGAGTTCCAGGATTTCATCTTTATTTAAGGTATGTTCAATTTTTAAAGCGAGCATTGCCTCATTTATTTTTGTAATGATGGTGCGTTTGCCATTAGGCGTGGTGAAAAAATTCTTGGCTACCTGCATGGTAATGGTACTGGCGCCTTCATGGCTTCTGCCGGTGATGTTGTTTCTTATTGCACGTAAAATGCCTTTGAAATCAACGCCACTATGCTGGTAGAAACGCCTGTCTTCAATCGCCAGGACGGCATCTTTCATGCTCTGCGGCACTTGTTCTATCTTGATGTAGGCGCGACGCTCTTCACCAAATTCATCAATTAAAAAACCATCTTCAGAATAGACCCGCAGTGGCAGTTTCGGCTGGTAGTCGGTTAGTGCTTCCAGCGAAGGCAGGGTAGGGTAGATAAGTGCTGCAGCAACGCCAATCAGTGCCAGCACAGACAAGCTGCCGACAATCACGGTCATTATAAGATAATGCCACCATTTGTTCAGTATCATGGGTAATCTGATCTCTTCATTGATTTAAATAAATACAATTTGGCCATTATAAATTGCCCAGAGCATCCATGCGAATTTAATGTGGTGTATAAATTACTAAATTTAATAAACAAGAAATTGCTTTACAGGGTTTAAAGTTGTTGCTAGGATTTAATGTAAATTATTAGAAATGTTCGTAACTAACGAAATTAGAAAAGGAATTTCATTTTGAAATTCAGTCTTTTTACAGAAAAAACTCCTCCTCTTATTGGTATTGATGTCAGCTCTACTTCAGTGAAGATAGTAGAGTTGTCTGGTGATAACCGTGGTGGTTATAAACTGGAAGGGTATGCCATTGCCCCGATGGTGCCGGATGCGGTAATCGATGGCAATGTGGCGGACCTGGAAAAAGTGTCCGATGCCATCAGGCAGGCATTCAAGCAGCTGGGTACTCGTGAGAAGAATGCTGCGCTTGCACTGCCGTCATCTGCTGTCATCAGCAAAAAAGTCATTATGGAAGCCGGCCTGCGTGAAGAAGATATGGAAGCGCAAGTCGAGGGTGAGGCTAATCAGTATATTCCGTTCCCCTTAGATGAAGTGAATATTGATTTCCAGATACTGGGGCCTGCACCCAACAACCCGGAAGAAGAAGTGGAAGTGCTGATCGTTGCAGCACGTAAAGAAAGAATTGAAGACCGTGTGGCTGCTGCGGAAGTGGCCGGCCTGAAGGTTATTGTGATGGATGTTGATTCCTACGCAACTGAGGCTGCCTATACGCTGGTGTCAGTGCAGCTGCCTAATTCTGGCAATGAGCAGACCGTAATGATCGTGGATATCGGCGCTACGATGATGCACATCAATGTATTGCATGACAACAAGCCTGTATATGCGCGCGAGCAAAGTTTTGGCGGTAACCAGCTCACGCAGGAAATTCAGCGCCGATTCGGTTTATCGATTGAAGAAGCTGAAATTTCCAAGCGCAGGGGCGGATTGCCTGAAAGTTATGAAAGTGAAGTTCTGCAGCCGTTTGTACAGCTGCTTGCGACAGAAGTGGCCAGAGCGCAGCAGTTTTTTACCAGTTCAACACAGTACCATCATGTAGATCATATTGTACTGGCGGGTGGCTGTGCATCAATTCCTGAAATTGAAGTGACCGTACAGGATCGTACCCAGGTGCATACTGTAATAGCAAACCCATTCCACAGCATGGCAGTGGGTTCCAGAGTAAAGTCGCAGCAGCTCCCTGTTGATGCGCCAGCTCTCCTGATAGCCTGTGGACTTGCAATGCGAGGTATAGAGATATGATACGCGTCAACTTACTCCCGCACCGGCAAATCAGAAGAGAAGCCAGGCAGCGTCAATTTGGCCTCATGGCAGCTTTTACTGCGATTGTGGCAAGCACCATCGTATTTATGGCCTACACCGTGATTAACGCCAGGATTGACTCCCAGACTGAACGGAATGCACGGCTGGATGCAGCGATTGTAAAGCTGGATAAAGAAATTAAAGATATTCAGGACTTGAAGGACCAGATCAGCGCAATGCTGGAACGTAAGCAGGTTGTTGAGAATCTGCAGACCAATCGTAGCCAGGCAGTGATTGTATTTGATGAGCTAAGTCGACAATTGCCTGAAGGCATGTATTTCAAAAGCATTAAGCAGGTAGGCGACGTGATTACCCTTGAGGGTGTTGCCGATACCAATGCCAGGGTGGCTACCCTGGTACGTAATTATAATGCTTCTACCTGGCTGGAAGCCCCAGGGTTGGTCGAGATCAAAGCGGTCACGGCAAACGGCCAGAAACAGAATGTGTTTACTCTTACGGTAAAGCTGAAAGCCCCGCAGACGGAAGAAGAGGCTGATGCAATAAAAGATAAAGCCGCAGAAGGGGGTAAGCCATGAAATTAGAAGATTTCAATAATATTGATATCAAAAATGCCGGCAACCTGCCCATGCCGGTTAAGGCTGTATTGCTTGCGGTTGTTTTTATCCTGCTGCTGGGATTGGGATATTACTTTCTGCTGAGTCCTGCACTTGAAACATTGGATCAGGAGAAAGCCAAAGAGCAGCAGTTAAGAGATGTGTTCTTTGCGAAAAAGAGCCAGGCAATCAACCTGGAAGCATATCGTGCGCAGATGGTTGAAATTGAGAAAACCTTTGGCGCGCTGTTAAGGCAGCTGCCGGACAAGTCGCAGATTGACGGTTTGCTCACGGACATTAACCAGGCCGGCCTGAGCAGGGGCTTGGAGTTCGAGCTATTCAAGCCAGGCAGCGAAACGCAGGCCGAGTTCTATGCCGAAATGCCGATCGCCATCAAAGTGGTCGGTGCTTATCATGACCTGGGCGCTTTCGCATCAGATATTTCCAAGCTGTCCCGCATCGTTACGATAAGCAATGTTGCTGTTGTACCTCAGGGCAGCGGCAAGGATGGCAAAGTTGCTAATGGCAGTGGAATGCTGGTGATGGAGGCCGTGGCGAAAACCTATCGTTATCTGGATGCAGAAGAGATTGCTGCAAAGCAGAAAGCTCTGAAAGCTGAAAAAGCAGCCAAAGCAAAATCTGGTAAGAAAGGCTGATTAAGTGAAACAAAGTTTGAATCTTAAGCGGGTACAGTTCAGTGGCTTCAGGCTTCTGCCGATTCTGGTATTGGGTGTTCTCCTGGCTGCATGCAGTGGTGAGGATGGGGACGACCTGGATCAGTATATGCGGGATGCTACAAAGGATATTAAGCCTAAAGTCAAACCTTTACCTGAGGTTAAGCCATACACTGCATTGCAATATAACGCTGATGGCACCCTGGTGGATCCGTTCCACGCACGCAAGGCTTCGAATAAATCGAGTGCATTGCAGCCTAATCTGAATCGGCCTAAAGAGCCTATGGAAGCTTATCCACTGGAAAGTTTGAAATATGTAGGCATGCTGTCGAAAAACAAGCTGACTTATGCGTTGCTCAAAACCCCGGATAATGTTGTTCAGCAGGTGAAGGTCGGTAATTATGTGGGGCAAAATTACGGCAGAATAATGCAAATTACAGACAGGGACGTCATGCTCAATGAAATTGTGCAGGATGAACTCTCGGGTGATTGGATAGAGCGTGCTTCAAGTTTAGCTTTGCAGGAATAATACATGAGTAGAATTTGGGTTGCAGAAAGTGATGACTAACTTTGATGTAATCCAGTGAGTTTCGAGTAATCCGGAACTTGCGAAACTGACCATTCGGATCAAAAAAATAGATTTAAGGTGAAACGATGAAAACAAAAATGTTGATATCAAAATTTTTACAGGCAGTCTTGCTGCTTGTTATGGCTATGTTTTCAGGCTTGTTGCTGGCTGAGGATCAATCTTCGCTGGGCAATAAGATTGAGAGCGTAGATTTTTCATCGTTGCCTGGTGGCAGGGTCACTGTTCACGTAAAAACAACACAGCCTTTGGCTAACCCGCCAGCCGGATTTACGCTCAGTAACCCGGCCAGAATCGCGCTGGATTTTCCGCAAGTGTCAAACGGTTTAGGCAAAAATAATGTCGGTGTTGATCAGGGTTCGCTGAAAAGCGTCACTTTGGCGCAAGGTAAAGAACGTACGCGCATGGTACTCAATTTATCCAGAAATGTTGCTTATAACACCAGCGTAAGCGGTAATGATGTGACTATCACCCTGCAGGCAAATGAAGCGGCAGCAGGGGCTGTAGTGGAGACCAGATTCTCGGAGCCAAAACTTGGCAGCCAGACTATCGCACTTAATAATGTAGATTTTGCACGCGGTAAAAATGGGGAAGGCCGCATTATTGTTGATTTGTCCGATCCGTCTGCAGGTATCAACATTAAGCAAAAAGGCAAAACTATTGTAGTTGATTTCATTAATACTGATGTGCCTGCGAACCTGCAGCGCCGTCTAAATGTGACTAATTTCAATACGCCTGTACTCTATGTTGATACGATGAAACAGGGCAAAAACGGCCGTATGGTGATTGAGCCTAAAGGCAATTGGGAACACTCAGCGTACCAGGCGGATAAAAAATTCATTATTGATGTTCGTCAGGTAGTAGAAGACCCGAATAAACTGGTGCGCGGCAGCAAGCCAGGCTATGCAGGTGAGAAACTTTCACTGAATTTCCAGAACATCGAAGTACGCTCAGTACTGCAAGTGATTGCTGATTTTACTGGTCTTAATATTATTACCAGCGACACCGTAACCGGTAACCTGACTTTGCGTTTGAAAGATGTGCCATGGGATCAGGCGCTGGAAATTATCATGCAGAGCAAGGGGCTTGATAAGCGTAAAAACGGTAATGTTATTCTGGTTGCTCCGTCAGAAGAGCTTGCAGCCAAAGAGAAGCTGGTGTTCGAGAGCCAGCAGCAGATTGATGATGTGGAGCCGTTGCGTACAGAGGTATTCACTTTAAATTACATGAAAGCAGAAGCATTAAAAGATATTCTGAGTGATCCTAAACAGCGCATACTGTCCAAGCGCGGCAGTGCCGTGCTTGATCCGCGCACTAATACGGTGTTTGTACAGGATATTCCTAAATATCTGGAGCAGGTACAGGCCATCATTAATAAGACCGATATTCCTGTGAAGCAGGTCATGATTGAATCACGCCTCGTTATTGCCGATGAGAAATTTGGTAAAGACCTGGGCGCCCGCTTTGGCGTAACGCAAACCGGCAGGCCAGGCAGCAGTGTTGCCACTATAGGTGGCACAATCGGTAACAGGCCTACAACAATTTCGAGTACTGGAACCATCACGCAGGGTCCGATGAATGGCACAACGCAAACTGCACTGACCGATACTATTTATTATGACAAAGCAAGCAATACTAATAGTATGCTAACAAGTAGTAATGGTTTGCCTGATTTGATGTCAAACCTGCCTGTGACTAAGGCAGGTGCCGGCAGCTTTGCGTTTACCCTGTTCAGGCTGTCAGCCGGGTTGCTATTGAATCTGGAACTGTCAGCACTTGAGACCGATAAGCGCGGCAAGGTTGTATCCAGCCCGCGTATCACCACAGCAAACCAGCGCAAGGCTAAAATCTCGCAAGGTACTGAAATTCCTTACTTACAGAGTTCAGCCAGTGGCGCCGCCAATATTACGTTCAAACCGGCGGTGCTGAGTCTGGAAGTGACGCCGCAGATTACCCCGGATGAAAAGATTATTATGGATCTTGAAGTCAAGAAAGACCGTGTCGGTCAGTATATCCGTACCGGTGTTGGCTTGACGGAAGCGCCGGCGATTGAAACGCAGTCAATCAACACGCAAGTGCTGGTGGGCAACGGGGAAACTGCGGTTCTGGGCGGTATTTATGAACAGGAAGACCGTAATGATGTAGAGAAGATTCCATTCTTCGGTGACCTGCCAATTATGGGCAACCTGTTTAAACGTAAATCGCTGTCGACAGATAAAACTGAGTTGCTGATTTTCATTACACCTAAAATCATGGATGACCGTATGAATCTGCAATAAAAGCAAAATCTGACAGAAACATCAGATTGTCATAAAATGCCCATCATTACAGTGATGGGCATTTTGTTTTATCCGGTGCTGAATACGGTATCGGCAGCGGATGAAAATTAAGGGTTTTTCAATTGAATAATATTTATTTTATCGGCCTCATGGGTGCCGGCAAGACGACAATCGGCCGTTTGCTGGCAAAACAGTTGGGCAGGGAGTTTTACGACTCAGATGTGGAGATCGAGCGTAAGACCGGTGTCAAAATTCCGCTGATTTTTGAGCTGGAAGGTGAAGATGGATTCCGTAAGCGCGAAACTGCATCGATAGAGGAGTTAAGCCAGCTTGACCATGCAGTGATCGCCACCGGTGGCGGCGCCGTGCTGATTCCGGAAAATCGCCAGTACCTGAAAAATAGCGGCAAGATTATCTACCTGCGTGCAAAAGTACACGACCTTTACCAGCGTACGCGTAATGATAAAAGCCGCCCATTGTTGCAGGGAGCTAATCCCAAGCAGAAGCTTGAGCAGTTATATATTGTGCGCGATCCCATCTATACGGAGTTGGCCGATTACATTGTAGATACCGGCGCGCAGTCCGCAATTGAAATTACCAGCTATATAGAACAGCTACTGCTGGGGGAATCGGCGCAGGCTTGAGCAGAAAACAGAATATAAACAGAAGATAAATGATTAATTGATATGCAAACACTTAACGTAGACCTGGCAAATAGAAGTTACCCGATTCACATAGGCCGTAATTTAATTACTGATGCCAATTTAATATTGCCGCATTTAAAGCGCAAACATGTCGCCATTGTTACCAATACGACGGTTGCGCCACTATATCTGGATAAGCTAACCCAGACGCTGCAATCAGCAGGCGTTAGTGTAATCCCGATTATCCTGCCGGATGGCGAAGCCTATAAAAATACAGAAACACTGAATAAGATTTATGACGTGCTGCTGCAGAACCGCTGCGAGCGCAGCACCACTCTGATTGCGCTGGGTGGCGGCGTCATCGGCGATTTAACGGGCTATGCTGCGGCAACCTATCTGCGCGGCGTGCCGTTTATCCAGATACCAACCACCTTGCTCTCGCAGGTTGACTCATCAGTAGGCGGCAAAACCGGCATTAACCATCCGCTCGGTAAAAACATGATAGGTGCTTTTTACCAGCCGCAAGTTGTGCTGGCAGACATCGACACATTAAAGACATTGCCGGCACGCGAGCTGTCTGCGGGCATGGCTGAGGTGATCAAGTACGGCCTCATTCGTGATGCAGAGTTCTTTAACTGGCTGGAAGCCCATATCGCGCCATTAATGGCGCTTGATGAGAGTGCAATCAGTGAAGCAATCTACCGCTCATGCTGGAACAAGGCCGAGGTAGTCGCACGTGACGAACACGAAACCGGTGAGCGCGCACTGCTCAATTTAGGCCATACATTTGGCCATGCGATCGAAAACGCCATGGGTTATGGCGTGTGGCTGCATGGCGAGGCCGTAGCTGCTGGCACAATGATGGCGGCAGACCTGTCGCACCGTATGGGCTGGCTGAGTACGGCTGATGTCGCGCGCATTCAGGCGCTGTTGACCAAAGCCGGCTTGCCGCTGGACGCGCCAAAATTAACTGCAGATAAATATCTCGATTTAATGCAGATGGATAAAAAAGTGGCGGATGGCAAGATTCGTCTGGTACTGCAGCAAGGCATCGGTAAATCTGTCATCACCAGCGACTACGATGCTGATAAGCTCAGAGCCACTTTATCTTTATAGTGATAACATACCCTTGAGTTGCGAAGTTCTCTAAATTAACCGGGTTTGAATATGAATAATCTGCAACTTGCACCTTACGCCGCAAACCCGGAGCAAAGCATCGGCCGTGTCTATGACGAGCAGCCTTCGTCTACCCGCAATGCGTTCCAGCGCGACCGTGACCGCATTATTCACTCAACTGCGTTTCGGCGGCTGGAATACAAGACCCAGGTCTTTGTGAACCATGAAGGTGATTTATTCCGCACCCGTTTAACCCACAGTATTGAAGTCGCCCAATTGGCACGGGGTATCGCGCGCACCCTTAGGCTGCACGAAGACCTTACCGAAGCCATTGCACTGGCACATGACCTGGGACACACGCCGTTCGGCCATGCCGGGCAGGATGCGCTGAATGACTGCATGCGTGATTACGGTGGCTTTGAGCATAATATGCAATCGTTGCGCGTAGTGGAGCAGCTGGAGCTGCGTTATGCGGAGTTCGACGGCCTCAATCTTACATTTGAGGTGCGCGAAGGCATACTTAAGCACTGCTCGATCAAGAATGCCAGGCAGTTGGGCGATGTCGGCCGGCGCTTTCTCGATAAAACCAGCCCAAGCCTGGAAGCGCAGCTGACGAACCATGCAGATGAAATCGCCTACAATAACCACGATATAGACGATGGCCTGCGCTCTGGGCTGATTACGGTAGACCAGCTATCTAAAGTGGACTTGTTCGCCTGTAAGCTGAGTGAGGTAAAAGCGCTGTACCCCAAGCTGGAGCAGAAACGGTTGGTGAATGAAACCGTGCGCCGTATGATCAATACCCTGGTGGTGGATTTGTGCGAACAGAGCGCAAAAAACATCAGCCTGCACCAGCCGGCAAACCTTGCCGACATCCGCAAGCTGCCGCCGCTGATTAATTTCAGCAGCGGTATTGCCGAGCAGAACCTCAAGCTCAAACAGTTTCTGCACAAAAATCTATACCGCCATTACAAAGTCAATCGCATGAGCGCCAAAGCCGCGCGTATCGTGCGTGAGCTGTTTACAGCCTTTTTTGAAAATACAGGCCTGCTGCCGGGCGAGTTCCAGGCCTATGCGGAGACTGATAAAGCCCGCGCAGTCGCGGATTACATCGCAGGCATGACTGATCGTTTTGCAATCCGTGAACATCGCAAGCTGTTCACGGTAGAAGAGTATCTATAGCACTAAAGAGGTTTTGCAAGGCCTTCAATCAGCGGTGAAATAAAGGGCTCGTAGTTTTTCCAGCGTTGTACGGATGTCTTGTAAATAGGCTGCCTGACTTGCCATTGCGATATGGTTTTTACCGCGCGCTCCAGTTTGTGCGGTGCCAGGCAGGCATCGTTCCACTCCAGGCCAATATGTGAAATCAGCTGGCGTGACCAGTACTCTGGGTCGTTAATTGTATCTTCATAATTAATATCCAGAATACGGCCCGGCAATAATGTATGCCAATGCTGCATCAGGCGTTCATATTGCTTGTAATGGGCAGCAAGGTCGCTGAGATCTGCCGCGTAACCATGAGCTTCATTAAAATGCTGGAAGTAGATAGACAGGCAGGTGTCTATCGGGTCGCGTTTGGTGTGGATGATTTTCACGTTAGGGAACAGCATTGCTATCAGGCCCAGGTGTAAAAAGTTATGCGGCATCTTGTCGGTGATATGTTTGGAAGTCGTATCCGGGCCAACAATCTTGCGTAAAGTCTTTTCGTACTGTTCGATAGCTTCCTGAGCATGCGTAGCGTTCATTTCATGCAGGCATTGAGGGTATGGTGTTTTTGTTTGTATTTTCAGCGGCAGCGCTTTATTTGCCGAGCCCCAGTAGCCCACCTCACCGGCACCCAGAACATCAGGGTGGCTGGATATAATCTGCTCGGTCAATGTGGTGCCGGAACGCGGCATGCCGATAATCAGTACCGGCAAGTCACGTTCGGTGCCAAAGTGCTTGTGTGCAGCCATGAACCCCGGCGTGAATAAATTGATCAGATCATCGAAGCTTTTTTCATCAAAAGATGATAGTTCTTTTGTAAATGTCGATTTTTTGATGTCATTGGCAATCTTGAAATGGGCAAATGCATCAGCGTAGTTCTTCTGGTCATCAAAAGATTTGCCCAATGCATAATGCATCAGCATTTTGTTGTCTTCAGCTATTTTTTCTGACGCACAGAGCCTCAGCAGATGTTCAGCCTGTCCATCATCTTTGGTGGATTTTTTAACACGTGCCTTAAGCAGGTAACCATCCGGCGCTTCGCTGTTAATCGTAATCATTTTTTCAGCGGTGGCGGTTGCCTCTGTGAGTTCGCCGACTTCCAGGTACGCTGTGCCTATGCCTTTTAATATGGATAGTTTGTCTGGAGATACAAGTAATGCATTGTTGAAGCGTTTCAGTGCTTCTTCTGTATTGCCCATACCCAGGTAAATGTCGGCTATCTGTTCTTCTACAGCAACATCGTCTGGTGCGATTTGCTGCGCACGATTCGCACATTCCAGGGCTTCATCAAAACGGCGGTATTCGCGTAAAAGTACCGCATAAGCATTAAATGCCTCCAGATAATTGGGGTTTTCTTCGCAAATCTGGTGGTAAAGCAAGGCTGCTTCATCGAGTAGCCCCGCCTTATCCAGCGTTTTGGCGAACTCCAGCTTGAATTCAATATTCTTTGGCGCCAGGTTACTGGCGTTCTGCAGGTAATCCAGTGCGCGTGAATAATCTTTGAGGTCAGCATGAAATTTACCCAATACATGGAATGCATAGGCACTGGTTCTTTCCTGGTCGAGCGCGCGATGCAGGCACCCGATTGCCGCGTCGGTTTGGCCGAGCTTGTGGTAAGCCATACCGCAATGGATGAGTGAATCCGTCAATTTCCCGTCTATCGATAGTGCGGATTGGTAATGGCCGATGGCTTCTTCATAAGCACCCAGACCGTACAGGCTGTTGGCTATATTGTGGTGTGTATGCGCATGCCTCGGGTTTGCGGCCAGCACCAGCTTGAATTGTTCCAGTGCTTTGCCATGCTGTTTGCTCGCAGCATAAACAAAACCCAGGCTGTTGTGCGCCTCCATTGCGCCGGGCGCTATTTTGAGTATGTCCAGCAGGCACTTCTCGGCTCGGTTGAATTGCCCCGTCTGCATTGCTCGCTGGCCTTGCTGAAATAGATCGGATAGATGTTTTTGTGTCTGCGGGGAGAATTTATTCATAAAGTTGTATGGTTAACCGTAAAAGGTATCTAGGGTTGTTGTCGCGGGTTCATCGAAATATAGCAAAAATAGCGGGTACATGTTGAATAAAATATATTATCGATTATTTTCTAACGCTATTATAAGGAGTAAGTCAGCCTGTTGCCGCTTCTTTTTATAATCGCAGAATCCCTCTTTATCTGAAATCATATGCGCGCTGTCATTATATGTGTTGTTGGATGGCAACACACATTGTTAATTGTAGTAAAGATGCAAATGTTCAGTTGTCTGTAGCCACGAGGTTTGGCATACTGGGCGGCGTTTTTCAATCTGGCTGGAAAGTTGGTAATAAAACCATGGCTGGCGGGGTTGTTAAAGTAATAACAACAAAAAATTTTAGAGGATTAATATGAAAACAACTATTAAATTAGCAGTTGCTTCAGCATTGTTTGCTGCAGCTTCAAGTGCTAACGCTGGCATTATCATTCCAGCTGGCGATTGGACACTGGACATCGGCGGTGTTGTAAACGCTTACTACACATCAACACGTTTCAGCGGTGATGCTGGCGGTACGGCAGCATTGGGTCTGGGTTCTGGCGATGGCGACAGCGCAAGCAACATTACAACCGGCTTGCTGCCTAACTACCTGACAGTTTCTGGTAAAACACGCCAGAATGACCTGGATGTTGGCTTCACCATCAGCATCAACCCAGGTGCTTCAACAACACAAGCTGGTATTCAATCAGCACAGCAAGAGAACCGTCAGGCATTCCTGACATTCGGTGACAAATCATGGGGTTCTATCAAGTTAGGTAAAGATCTGGGCATCTACGCTTCAGACGCTATCCTGAACGACATGACATTGTTGGGCGTTGGTGCCGGTGCTGGTTCATTGGCTGGCAACACAACAACATTAGGCCGTATCGGTTCAGGTTTCATGTACGCTGACTGGAAATCACAAGTTGCTTACACATCACCAAACTGGAATGGCTTCCAATTCACAGCAGGTGTGACACAATCCTGGAATGCCCTGACATCTACATTGAATCCAGCACCATTCGGCGGCCCGGATTTTGATATTGAAGTAAGTGCTACCAGCGCTTCACGCGGCGGCAATTCACCGGCATTCGAAGGTAAGGCTTCATACGAGTGGGCTGGCGATGTGGCTGGTAAAGTATGGGTTTCAGGTATTTCACAAAAAGTTAAGGATATGACTAACTTTTTCGGTAGCGACCTTGGCTCAGAAAGAGCGAATGCATGGGATATCGGCGCTAACGTAAATGCAGCTGGCTTTGGCTTGACAGCATATTACGGTGAAGGCGAAGGCATCGGCCAGACATTCCAGTTACGTAACGGTTTTGATTTGATCGGTAAACGTCGTGACTCTGAGCAATGGTATGTGCAAGCTACATACACAATCCCGGGTGTAGGTACAAAACTGGGCGCTTCATACGGTGAATCAACCTTGGACGCAACAAGCTTTGATAAAATATTCGGTTACAAAGAGACTAAAGATTCAATGTGGACAGTTGGTGCTTACCACCCACTTACAAAACACTTGAACTTGGTAGCTGAGTACTCTGAGTCACAGCGTGATAATAAATACGCTGCCGGTTCTGCTCTAGGCTGGGCTGATAGCAAAGCTGAAGCAAAAACAATCTCTTTAGGCGCGATCTTGTTCTTCTAGGACATGGCCAGACCCTTGTGGTCTTAGCTTGAAGTAATAAAAAGCGGCATCTTCGGATGCCGTTTTTTTATTTGTTTTTTTGCTTTGGTGTGCAATGCATGATTGCTAAGGCTTGTGTCCAGGGTAAAGGTTAACAGCGCCTGCGTGCCTGGCGGCGGGCTTGTAGGCAGGTTAATTCTGTTTTGAATTTAAGGATTCATGGAAACAGGCGTTGTTGCATTTTTGCAACAATAACAAGTAATTGTTGTGGGCATGCAAATGTTTAGGTTGTTTGTAGCAAGATGATTTGGCATACTCCAGTGATATTATTCTATCACTATAGTGACTTAGTGCTGATAGGGTGATGGGTTAATAAGGAACAGTAATAAAAAACAATGATTTTTTATGGAGATTTATATGAAAACAACTATTAAATTAGCAGTTGCTTCAGCATTAGTTGCTGCAGCTTCAAGCGCTAACGCTGGTATCGTTATTCCAGCCGGCGATTGGACATTGGACATCGGTGGTGTTGTAAACGCTTACTACACATCAACACGTTTCAGCGGTGATGACTCTGCAGCTGGCGAATACGGCAATGGCGACAGCGTTGCAAACATTACTACAGGTTTGTTACCTAACTACCTGTCAGTATCTGGTAAAACACGTCAAAACGACTTGGATGTTGGTTTCACAATCAGCATCAACCCAGGTGCTTCAACAACACAAGCTGGTAAACAATCAGCTCACCAAGAAAACCGTCAAGCATTCTTGACATTCGGTGACAAATCATGGGGTTCTATCAAGTTAGGTAAAGATCTGGGCATCTACGCTTCAGACGCTATCTTGAACGACATGACATTGTTGGGCGTTGGTTCAGCTGCTGGTTCACTGGCTGGCAACACAACAACATTAGGCCGTATCGGTACAGGTTTCATGTACGCTGACTGGAAATCACAAGTTGCTTATTCATCACCAAACTGGAATGGCTTCAGCTTCACAGCTGGTGTAACTCAAGCTTGGAATGCAATTTCAGGCGACGACTTGTACGATTCAGGCAGCGCAAGCCGCGGTGGCAACTCACCAGCGTTCGAAGCTAAAGCTTCTTACGAGTGGGCTGGCGACGTATCTGGTAAAGTTTGGGTTTCAGGTATTTCACAAAAAGTTAAAGATCTGATGTACGACGGTGGCAACGTAGGTAACGACCGCGCTACTGCATACGACATCGGTGCTACAGTTAACGTTGCAGGCTTCGGCTTGACAGGTTACTACGGTAAAGGCGACGGTATCGGCCAAACAGTTCAATTGGCTCGTGGCTTTGACTGGCAAGGTAAATCACGTGATTCAGACCAATGGTACGTTCAAGGTACATACACAATTCCTGGTGTAGGTACTAAATTGGGTGCTTCATACGGTAAATCTACACTTGAAGGTAATCGTAATGATGACTTCGATGAGTTAGAAGATTCAATGTGGACTATCGGTGCTTACCACCCAGTTACAAAACACCTGAACTTGGTTGCTGAATACTCACAAGCTAAGTATGAAAACAACGACGGTGGTGTCTACGGTGATGGCGTATCAACAGAAGTTAAAGCAAAAACAATTTCTTTAGGCGCGATCTTATTCTTCTAGGATGAGGCGGGACCCTTGCGGTCTTAGTTTAAAGTAATATAAAACGGCATCTTCGGATGCCGTTTTTTTTCGTTATATTGGCTAGATTATGTAATTAATAAGAGGCAGATATAGCCATGTAGGGTTAAAGGCTGTTACGAGGTGACTGCAGCTTGTTATGAGTGTTGCATTTATGCAACAATTGTAAGTAATTGTGACAAAAATGCAAATATTAAGTTGAATCCACAGATTTCATTGTGCATACTAGCGCTTACCTTCTTGATGAATTAATCGTTCATTGAGCGAGTTTGCAAACTTTCTCATTTGTTTGTTAGCGATAGCGAAAAAAGCTGATGAGGTTATGAAGTAATAAGAGCAATAAATTTTTAGGAGATTTATATGAAAACAACTATTAAATTAGCAGTTGCTTCAGCATTAGTTGCTGCAGCTTCAAGCGCTAACGCTGGTATCGTTATTCCAG
>Ga0207967_1000213_pt1 | contig 24550 bp, 26 predicted proteins | sample LakWasMet20_HOW5_2_FD_183866 | JGI IMG/M metagenome (GOLD analysis project Ga0207967, IMG submission 183866) | Freshwater sediment methanotrophic microbial communities from Lake Washington under simulated oxygen tension - Sediment Metagenome... | ecosystem: Environmental > Aquatic > Freshwater >...
GTTTATTCTTACAGGAACGCAAATGATCAATCCCAACGAATGGTTTACCGAAGAAGCGCCCGGCGTCGCCTCGGCCTTTTCGCTGAAAATCAAGAAAAAGCTGCACGAAGAGCAGTCGCCATTTCAATATTTGGAAATCTTTGAGACCGAAAGTTTCGGCAACCTGATGGTGATCGACGGCTGCACGATGGTCTCCACCCGCGACAACTTTTTTTATCATGAGATGATCAGCCATCCGGCGCTCTATACCCACCCGGATCCGAAACGGGTCTGGATCATCGGCGGCGGCGATTGCGGCACGCTGAGGGAAGTCTTGAAACATCCGTCGGTTGAAAAGGCGGTGCAGATCGATATCGACGAGCGCGTCACCCGCCTGGCCGAGATTTATTTCCCGGAACTGTGCGAGTCGAACAACGATCCGCGTGCGGATTTGAAATTCATCGACGGCATCAAATGGGTGAAGGACGCCGAGCCGAATTCGGTCGACATCATCATCGTCGACAGCACCGACCCGGCGGGCCCTGCCGAAGGCCTGTTCAGCGAGGCGTTTTACCGCGACTGCTTCAATTGCCTGTCCGAAAACGGCATGGTCGTGCAGCAAAGCGAATCGGCGCTGTTTTACATGAAGCTGATCGGCGAAATGCGCGGCGCGATGCAGTCTGCAGGCTTTGCCCATTTGCAGACCCTGTTCTTCCCGCAATGCATCTATCCGTCCGGCTGGTGGAGCGCGACGATCGCGGGCAAGAGCAGCCTGAAGCAATTCCGCGAACAGGACTCGGCGAATAAGCCTTTCGATACGACTTTTTACAATGTCGATATGCACAAGGCCGCATTGGCGCAGCCGGAGTTTTTCAAAAAGGCGTTCGGCGGCTGATTGCCGGATTTTATTGTCTAAACCGGCGTCTATACTTAAAGATACGACAGAACGGGGCGGCCCCAGCCACCCCGATCTCATCCTCGGCGGTTTTCAGCCGCCCCTTTCGCTACGGCGATATTCCTACGGAGTTTACCGATGTTTTTTGATGCAAAGTCAATCGATGAAATTGCCAGCAAGCTGGCCAATACCATTCCACCCGGTCTGAATCATATTAAAGAAGACCTCGAAAAGAACTTTCACGCGGTGCTGCAAGGCGCTTTGAGCAAGCTGGATCTGGTCACCCGCGAAGAATTTGAAGTGCAAAAGCTGGTGCTGGCGAAAACCCGCGCGAACCTCGAAGCCTTGGAAAAACGCGTCGCCGCGCTCGAACAGCAGGTGCTGTCCAAGGAAGAGTTGTAAGCGCGTAGGCGTCGGCGCGATGGCTCTGGCGGTCGTTTACAGCCGCGGGCGCACCGGCATCGAAGCGCCGCTGGTGATGGTCGAGGTCGATGTCGCGAACGGCTTGCCGGCGTTGAATATCGTCGGGTTGCCGGAAGCCGCGGTCAAGGAAAGCAAGGACAGGGTGCGCGGCGCGATTCAGAACTCGCGTTTCGAATTTCCGGCTCAGCGCATCACGGTCAATCTGGCGCCGGCCGATTTGCCTAAGGTGTGAAATTTCAAAATATTTGAGACTAATCCATAATAATTGAGAATGAGTTCAGATAATTTGCGACCAGCCATAGATGAATCACTTGAGCATCGTTCCTTAAGCAAGCTTGAAGGGTTCTGGAAAGTCGTTCATCATGGTAATCTCATGACTGCAATTGCCCCGGAGAAAACTCCTCGGCTCATGATTTACTTTAGAAAGCTGGTTAATCAGAGCAATCCAGTTACTTCAGAAGATTTTGAAACACAAGGCTCTGCTGTCGTCATAAGAGTCCCGGCAGCCGAACTGATGAGGTTGCCTCTGAATACCGTTATTAAAAACTCCAGGATTGTCGGAGATCCATGCAGCCCACTACCATCAGAAAAGATAGACACGCTGAACGTTGACATTAATGAGTCGAAATTCAGGCTTATTGACCGATTTGCCCGTCTTTACGAGGACGATAATTATATAATTCCATATAATTCTGGCAGGAGTCCTTCGCCGGATTCAGGCGGCGCCAAAAGTTACTATGTAGCCATCGAACACAATGATGATCCATTCGGGATCATCATTCCATGTGCTGAAGTATTCCGTTTTTTCTTCTGTACTTCCAGTCGGATGCTTTATACAATCCTTTCGGATAGAGTCCTTGATCCAGACCGTTACATGATTGATCCAGCCAGGTCTGGCACGGTGGCTGTAAACTCAAAAGTTGCAGTCGTATGGTTACGACAATGGATGTTAAATAGTGATAGGCGTCATATTGCAAGACTGTTTTTTACACCCGGTGCGTTTGAAGAAGCAAAAAAAATCTTTTTAAGAGCTAGCGGTCATCTTAAGGGCGGAGCGTATAAACATGCGCTTATCGCCCTGCCTCCCTGTCATGGCGAAATGAGCCTGAAATGTATATACAAAGAGTGTGTTACAAATGGTCATAAGCGCATTTTTGTCACCAGACTGATTTGTGCAACAAACTGGACTATCCCGTTCAATGAAATTCACTATGGTCGTGATAACGATGGAACAAGTGTTGCCAAAGATAAAGAAAGAAATGATCTTCCAGATGATAAACGGCCACAACGGCCAAATGTACTTGCGGAAGGTGCTAGCATTTCCATTCTGGAAAATGTTTCGGCTGATAACTCAATTGATCCCATAGAGTTAAATGACGTAGAATTCGAGTCCAGGTTTCCGGATCTGGATAAAATATATTCACCTAAAATTGAAAAAACCGATCAAAAGACCAAAAACAACAAACGTAAAAAACAGCTATTTTTAGCGGATGGCTCTTTGGTTGAAGGTTCTCCAGTCGAACAGGAATGGCTGGTGAATACTATTCTCACTGCGATGGAAGAAGGCTCCGCAATAAAAAAAGAGCAAAGAGAAGCAGAAGCCGGGCAATCTGCACAACCTATTATTGAACTGGATGTTAAACCCAGCAAGCTTCACGACACGATTAAGCGGCTGGAAAACGCTATGGCTGATCGTTTCTATACAGGAAAACTAGATGTCCAGTATTTGCCAGTCCTGGAGCAGCTTGGGTTAATAAAAGGCAAGCTGGTGAACATTTTACCGGAAACTCTTGGTAATAAACGCCCAGCTTTCCTTTTTCTGGATAAGGCAAAAAGTGTACGCCGTCCAGTTCTCGTCGCCAGCCTGAATTTAAATGGACGAACGCGGTATCTGATTGAATTCATGCACCGCTATGGAAATGCTGACACGGCCTCACTTTTACTATGGCATCCAGATGAAATACCTATAGCTAAAAGTCTTTTAGATTATGCAATTTTGCAGTGCATGAGAAACAATGCTATTAATTTGCATGGGGGCGTTCTCCTGATGGATTACTCTGGAAAATCCCTCAGACATACTCATTCAAAGAAAAAGAATGAGCCAGAATATATTCTGTTTATAACAAAAATATTTGCTGCAACAAATGAGATGGATAAATGGATAAGTGGTGAAATCGATGATTCACAGGATTGATTTCTGTGAAATTATCAGGAAAACCGACAAAAAATAGTCGCCTAATTTCGTCGCGATCTATCATATGGTAATCATTTAGTCCTCCATTTTCTTCACATCAACACCGGCATAGACAAACGAGGGGGGAATAGGTGCAAAGGGTTTTTATCCAAGGTGCGTTATGTAAGAGGTATCGTTGAAAAGTTGTAACTACTCACCCTCTGCTACTCTCTAATAAGCGCATTGTAAAAAGTTCGCATGTATTAGCTTCTCCCTGATCCAGTTCAGACTCCGTTTGGGCAGCATGCTAAACTCTTTTGTTTTGGCTCGTTAGACTCAAAAGATAGATAAATTAAATCATGAATAGATCAATTTTATTTTTTATAATTATATTGCTATCTCCTCTAACGGCTCAGGCTGCAAATACACCTTGCTCTGGAAAAAAAGGAGGAATATCACACTGCGATGGCCAGAAGTTTATTTGCAATGATGGATCCACCAGTCGATCAAGGAAAAACTGTGCAATGGTATTTGGCGGTGATGCAGTTTCCAACCAAACAGTAACCCAATCTACGCGCGTAACCGAAAACGAATCTTCAGTCGGCCCTGCTAACAGTGCCTCTTTGTCTACTACACTGTTAGCGGCAGATCAGGCAAATGACAAAATCTTAAAACTCGATTATCAGGGTTTCACGGTATGGCTGGATTGCTCTCACAGAGGCGCTGTGAAATACCGTTATAATGTGCAACACGACAATGGTAATGCTAAGCGCTATGATCAATTTTTCCTTGATCCCAATGTTCCAGCGGAGTGCCAACAAACAAGCGCAAAGCCATACGGACACAAGTACGATCGAGGGCATCAGGTTCCAGCAAATCACCTTGACTACTCTAATGATGCAATAAAAGCCACCAACTCGATGCCCAATATTCTCCCGCAAGCGGCTAACATGAACCGAGGGGCATGGTTGTTAACTGAAGAAATTACTGAGTGCTACCGCGATATTGATGAGCTGCTTATCATTGGCGGTGTTATTTGGGGTGATAATGCGGAAGATGATTACTTTGTTAAATCGCACGGCGTAAGAACTCCAGATGCGTTTTGGAAAGTTATTATTCGGGGTTCCGGGCAGAATGAGAGAGCGATAGCCTGGGTGATACCAAATTCGCAAGAAGCAACTAAGAAAAACCTAGACAAGTACCTGGTTACGGTTGATCAAATAGAAAAAGTTACTGGCGAAGTCATTCCTGTTGCGGACTATGCCAAACATGAAAAGCCATCTCAATCTTGGTTAATACCGACAGGATGTAACAAAGGTTAGCGTAGTAAGCAGAACCTCTCAATCTCTTGTTTCTGGGGGGATAGATATCCGCGATGCAACAATAGAGTCGAAGGTTTTTAAAATTTTCCGATTTAGGGTACAATTACACGCGACAAAGAAGGAGTCGCCTATTCTTATGCAACCCATAAGGGATGTTAATTTATTATTGCGGCTTAATCACTTTGTCGTTCTTGCGATGCCGGCTAACTTGAAAGCTGGCATCGCCTCAGCTATAAATTCGGCTATTCGTAAAAACGTGTGGGCGCCGGATGTTACCCCGAGTCGTGCATCTTGCCGCCAGATCGTAAAACCGTGTTGCAGTTTATGAACCATTTGAATATGAATCTGAGCGCGATAAGGCCACCAATCGCGTTTGCAGCGAAGAACGCACGATTTGTCTCTAATTTCCCGCAAGGGCCGGATGAACTGTGGATGGCAGACTTGAAAGCGTGTCGCCACGATGTCCAGTGCGAGGTTTTCGAGGACATACTGTTTGTCGAGTCCAATGGAACGGCTTTCATCTATGGCGTCGAATTCGAGGACGGATACCCGAAGGGATTGAAGCCGGACTTGGCACTCAAACAGCAATCGTTCATTCAGTTTCTGCGTGACGAGACGCGCCGGGACAACGATGCTCTTGGGTTGACCGCCCTGATTTCACCGGCCATGAATACTCGACCGAAGGCAAGGCAACGGCTGCGTACATCGCTGCACGGGGCGCTTCCCTCGTGATGGGCGTTGGGTATCGAAACAACGACGGCAAGTACGAGTTGATCGGGATTGATCCCGAAGAAGATAGCTGGCTTGAGTCTGCGCGTTCCATTCTCCCGTTTGATGAACTTTGTCAACCGGGATAGGGCTAATGGGGCTGTCCGTCGCAAAAGACGAGCTTTACTACATCTACGTCCTCCGAGTGGAAGAGGGCGGCTGGTATGTAGGCTCGACACAAAACTTCGAGCGTCGAATGCGCAGCCATTTCGGGAAAGACGGGGCCATCGCGACAAAAGAGCGCAGAGCGTTGGAAGTTGAAGAGGTGTTTGAGCTACGCGACGACCAGATGCTGGCTGGAAAAGCTGGTGGTCGAAGAAGGCAAGGCTACCAAGCTGCGCGGCGACGGTTATCCGAACCGCTACACCTCCACGGCAGACATCGTGCTGCCGCTCATCACTGGAGATGCCATCAAGCCTGCCGATGACGGCATCTGGGTGTTCGGCATGGATGAAGGGGAAGGATATGCGCAGCCTCCCGGCTGGATGGGCAAGGTGAACCTGCGGCCTGAGCGCATCCGCACCTGCCCGACCGATGCGGCACTGACCATCGATGCTTGGGATCAGTCGTAACTCCATTCAAGAACCACAAGGGAAATTCATGAAGAAGAACATCACCATCCTCGCCGTCCTCAGTGTCGCCACACTGACCGCCTGCGGCAGCAAGACCGACGCGAACGAAAAGAACTTCGGTGCGGCCATGACCCAGTATTTCGACAAGAAGGGCGATCTCTGCCTGAACATCAAGCGCTGGCCGGTTGATCTGTCAGAGATGGATTTGCGCCTGCAAAAAACCATGCCGACCGGGAGCGCCAACCAGATGGCCGCGCTCGAAGCCGCTGGCTTGGTCAAGGGTGAAGGCACCGAGGTGGACATCATGGGCATCATGGGCATCATGGGCAAGCCCACGGGTGCCAAGGCCAAGATCAAGCGCTACACCCTGATCGACGCAGCCAAGCCCTTCGCGCAGGAGAAGGAAGTCGCCTCCATCGGCCTCAACGGCAAGACCACCGAGAAGCAGACCGATCTGTGCTGGGGAAAAAAGGCGTTGGACAAGATCGTGAAGTGGGAAGGCCCGATGAAGTTCGGCGACTACCAAGAGGCGGGCATCACCTACACCTACAAGGTCAACAACCTCGCCGACTGGGCCAAGAAGCCCGACGTGCAATCCGCTTTCCCGTTTGTGAAGAGCGTACTCGATGGCGCGGGCAGCAAAGCGTCCAAGCACGCCATCAAGCTGACCAGCCAAGGCTGGGAAGCAAAAGGGCTGGACTGAGGAGGCTGTATGCCGCGCATCGAACTCATAGTCCCCTTCGCCGAGAAGGATGATGCCAAGCGGCTTGGCGCGCGCTGGGACGGTCAACGCAAGGTTTGGTATGTGCCAGACGGCGTGGACGTGAGCGCCTTCGGGCGATGGTTGCCTAGCGAGCCGGACATTGGGGTTCGCTCAAGCAGCTATTTCATCGCTCAGACCACAAAGCCGTGCTGGAAATGCAGCGAACACACAAGCGTCTATGGATTCATCCTGCCTCCTGGACACGAAACGCTGGAGCCTGACGAAGAGGATGATGAGCGGGATGCGTGGTATCGGTATGACGAGCCAACCATCGTTCACTACGTCACCGATCTTCAGTCAGCCGTGGCGGCACGCATCAAAGCATTCTCGCGGCATTACCGCGTCGATTTCAGCAAAACCACGCAAAGTTCGTACTGGATGAACCACTGCGAACACTGCGATATGAAGCAGGGCGACTTCGAGATGTACTGCGAGCCGCAGGGTGCGTTCTTCCCAATGGATGAGCGTGCTGCCTCCCTGATCGTCCTGCATGAGTTTGCCGAGCCGTTTGGCTGCAATGGCAGTACGGCTTACGGCGATCACCTCTTTGAATACATGCGGCGGGCCTGACCATGCCCGTCAACATCCTGAATCTCCCGCAGTACCGCGTGCTGCGGGTTGAAGAAGTCGACCACGACTACCACGTCACCGCCGAACCGGTGGACTTGACCTCGGCCTGTCCGCATTGCCAGTCCGATCGCCTGACCTCGTGGGGCACCCGTGAACAGGTATTCAAGGACTTGCCCATGCACGGCAAGCGCGTGGGCATCTACATCGACACCACGCGGCTGCGCTGCCAAGCCTGCGGCAAGACCTTCTCGCAGCCGCTGCCGGTGTTGGCCGAAAACCGGATGATGACCGACCGGCTGGTGAAGTGGATCGGGCAGCAGAGATTGAAGCGCGCCTTCACCTCGCTAGCTGACGAAACCGGCATGGTCGAAGGGACGATCCGCAACATCTTCCGCGACTACATCAACGAGCTTGAATAGACCGTTCGCTTCGAGACGCCGAAGTGGATGGGCATTGATGAAATCCACATCATCAACAAGCCACGCTGCGTTGTCTCGAACATCCAGAACAACACCATCGTGGACATGCTCCACAACCGTAACAAGGACACGGTGGCGAAGTACCTGTTCAAGATGCCGAACCGGGACAATGTGCAGTACGTAGCAATGGATATGTGGACACCCTGCCGCGACGCGGTGGGCGCGGTACTGCCAGACGCCATCATCGTGATCGACAAGTTCCATGTCGTCAGAATGGCGAACGATGCGATGGAGAAGGTCCGCAAGGGATTGCTAGGCGAACTGACGCTAAAACAGAAGCGCGGGCTGATGCACGACCGCTTCGTGCTCTTGAAGCGAGAGCGCACCCTGAATGACCAAGAACGGCTGAATCTCGACGGCTGGACAAAGAACTACCCGGCGTTGGGAGAAGCGTACAGGCTCAAGGAAGCCTTCTACGCCATATCTACGAGGACTCGGACTCATCGGAGAGTGCTTTGAGGCGCTACGAGGCTTGGAGCAAAGATGTGTCGCCCGAAATCAGGCCGTACTTCCACGACCTGATCCGGGCCTTCACCAACTGGCAGCCCTTCATCCTCAACTACTTCGAGCACCCCGTTACCAACACCTACACAGAGTCGTTGAACTCGCTGATCCTGGTCATGAATCGGCTGGGCCGTGGTTACTCGTTCGAGGCGCTGCGGGCAAAGATTCTGTTCACCGAGGGCATCCATAGTCGTAAACAGGCAAGACCCAAGTTCGAGAGGAAGCGAGCGTCGGAGCCTGTCGAGATGGGCAGAGCGATGCCGGATGATGCGATGGGCTATGGACTGCCTGTGCTTGAAAAGGTGCGGGCAATGAAGCCTCCCAAGGAGGCCGACCAACACAAGGCCCTACCGTCGCCCAAGAACTACGGTGCGGACATTTCAACACTCATCCGCATGATCGAGGCGGGCGAGCTTTGATCCAATTCCAACCCGCTTTTACGAATAGCCGGAGAGGCCACCCGTATTAGGCATCCTCCAACGCAGCGGCGAGGTCGCTATCCGGTTGCTCGGCAATGTCCGGCAAGCCACAATCAAACCCTTGATCTTACATAGCGTGGCACCAGGAACGTTGATATACACCAATGAATACAACATTTATGGTCGCCTAGAAACCTGGGGCTTCCAACACAAGACGGTTAACCATTCGGCCGGGGAGTATGCTCGCGACGAGGATGGTGATGGCTTTTGCGAGGTCCATTCGAACACCATCGAGGGCTTCTGGTCGCTACTGCGCTCCTGGCTGCGTCCGCATCGCGGTATTTCTCAAGCCAAATTGCCGCTCTATTTTTGAGCTTTTTTGAGTTTGTCCATAACGCCAAAAAACGCGGCAAGAAACTTATGGCTTCGTTACTCTCTGTTTTGGTTAAAAAGACCCCGAAATCCATATAGAGCCTTTCCTTTTATGACACTGAGGCCGTCGGCAAGACGAAACACGACCATTTCCAGGAGATGCTCATCAATGCTGTCGCCGGTAAACGTATCCTGGCGAAAACCGTGTTGTTTGACAGTTGGTATAGCGCGTGGGATAACTTAAAATTCGTCCATTCGTTGAAGAAGACCTTCCTCCCCACGCTGAAAAGCAAGTGTTTGGTGAGTCTGAGTAAAGAAGAGGGCTATATCTCGCCTTCCTGCCGGGCTTCCAAGCATTTAATTTAGTATAATGATGAAAACATGAAAAACCCACGGCCGTTTATATGCTCCTGATCGGAAGTTCTCTTCCTGCCCTCCACTGCAATGGTATCGACCGATGAACAATGCCACTGTTTTTACGTTCAGTGTCGACAGCGCACTACTTCGAGAGCTCGGAGAGAAGCTAGTCTCAACCGTGCATGTGGCACTCGCAGAGCTTGTCAAAAACGCATATGACGCAGATGCGACAGAGGTACGAGTATCTTTAACACCCAGTCCTACTGGCGGCCCAACGATCATCATCGAGGATAATGGCACTGGTATGACGCCCGAAGAAGTTGCCAATTTCTGGATGCGAATTGGCACGACAAATAAGGAAAGCCAACCCACAAGCAAACGTTTTGGACGCCCTCGCACCGGGAAGAAGGGGGTAGGTCGCTTTGCATGCCGGCGCTTAGGTAGACGACTGGAACTCGAAACAATTGCTGTGGCTACCACCACCCAAGGCATAGAGCAGGCAGTGCGCACGACCGTGACATTTGACTGGGACAATTTCACACCGGGCACCACGGTTGAGTCTATCCCCTGTAACGGGCTGACACAGGCGTATCCCGACGTTCGCCCCACCGGTACGAAACTAATAATTTCAAATGCTGAGTCGGACGAATGGCAAGCTCGAGGTTTTGATTACTTGCGAAGACAGTTGGCTGTAATGGCGGGCAACTCAGGAGCGAAGCGAGCAAGTTTTGATGAGGATACTGGTTTTTCCGTTCACCTTCAAGTGCCAGGCGGCGACGAACAACCTACGGACCTACGCGAACAAATTATTAATGCAGCGTGGGGCACTTTAGAGGCAGAGATCCAAGAAGATGGATGCGCCTCTTTCACCCTGCATGCTTCGGGAATTGGTGGTAAGCGAACATTCCTTACATCACCACGGTTTAAATCTATCTTTGGGGCGAAACTTAGGGTTGGCATTCTTCCCATGGCCAAAGATGGAGGGGGAGTGCGCGATCCAAAATTGCTCGCCAACTACGTATTAGCCAAGCTGATCGAAGATTGGGGGGGTGTTCAGATCAGGTACAACGGTTTTCGAATGTATCCTTATGGAAATCCCGGGGATGACTGGCTCAATATAGACGCAGACCGAGGTCGTCGACATGGCCGTCCACACGAGGCTGAACTGTTTTCGTTTGCGTCTTCGATGCAGAAAATCGATGCCTCCCGAGTGTTATTAAATATGCTTGGGATGCGTAATCACCTAGGACATGTTGATCTTCCATCAAGCATACCGGGACTCGAGCCACGTTTAGATCGGCAGGGGTTTGTCGAAACAGGAACGTTCGAGTTATTGCGCACCTTTGTTCGCATGGCCATCGAATGGGCAACAATTCATCGTGAGGCTTACATTCGCCAGCGAGTAAGTGCGGAGGCTCGTCAGGCAATTGAGGACTTGGGTCCCCTCCTAGATGCCGATCCAAAGAAGCTTGATGCCGAAGTAACACCTCGCGCAACTCAGTTTTTGCGGCATGAAATCAACAGACTGATAACAACTCTACCGGCCGAAGAACAAGCCGAAACGCGTCGATCTCTACTACGCACCGTTAAGGCCTTGGAGGCCATCAGTGCCGACAGTCAGAGTCAACTGCGACACCTCCGTTTAGTTGCCTCGGCATCCACATTGACATTGCTATTTGCACATGAGGTTCGTAGCTCAATTTCCTCTCTTGGCGCAGGATCCGCTCGGTTGAGAACTCTTGCTAAGAAAGTACCGGACTATGCAGAAGAACTGAATGCCCTCAGCCGACAGCTCGGTTCAACGCAGACACAACTTGCGCGATTAGTCGACATGACAGGCATCGTGGGGGCTTTTCGCTCCGACCAGAGAGCAGTAGATGTCAATCTAAGCTCAGCACTTGAGAAGGCTGTCAGTTGTTTCCGTCTAATAATTGAGAACTACAGCATTCACTTTGATACAACTGGAGTGAAACCTTCGATGCTGATAGGCCCCATCATCGAAGGGGAGGTCTACTCGATCCTGATTAATCTATTGTCGAATGCAATCAAGTCGTTGATTGCCAGTGGTGAGCCTCGCAAGTTCATCCGTATTTGGACTGAAGAAGCTGGTCGGAAAGCATTCCTGCGAATCGCGGACAACGGACTTGGATTGGACGCAAAGCACTTTGCCGATGTTTTTACACCGTTTATTTCAGATCCAAACGGGTTGTTGTATGATCGTCTTGAGGAAAACGCCAATCCGGAAGATGCCGCGGCTTTTGGGACAGGCAGTGGCCTCGGCCTCTCGATTGCGCGCGACATCGCGCGAGCACGAGGAGGAGACATCAGATTCATCAACCCTGACGATGGCTGGGCGGCCTGTGTGGAGATCGAATTGCCATGATTATTAAATATCAATTTGTCTGGATAGATGATAGCATCAAGAGAGCATCTAGTTTTAAAGGAGCCTTGGATGGAAGCTTACGCAACACTACTGTGGAGACCGAGCTAGAGGTCATTGAGGTCACTGAGGAACTGTTTGATAATTTAAATAAGCGGGTTAATGAGTGGGTTACGGCACCTCCGCATCTGATCATGCTCGATCACAATTTTTCGACAGTTCCCAAGCGACTGTTCGATATACATGGCTCCGCACTAGCACACCTACTTCGAATCCGATTATCCGGTACACCGATTGTATGTGTGAGCGGCCAGAGCATAGAGTCCGATCAATTCAATATCGAGGATCTCTCAGAATACACATATCTATTCGATGTTAACCAAATTAACAGCGAGGCGAATTTAGAGCGCCTATTCGCAATTGCCGAAGACTTCAAGTTACTTTGTTTCCCTGACAAGCAACCTGTAAGACAAACATTGGTTGATGCCTTGCATCCACCAGAATTAGATCGATCTGCCTTGCTTAGTGTCTTGCCAGAAGAGTTTGAGGGGGAATATGTGCATGGCATATCCCCTCATCGAATTGCCCGATGGATACTTAACGTTCTCATGAAGCATCAGGGGTTCCTGTACAACGCTCTAGAGACAGCAACCTTCCTTGGCTTAACCGAAAAAGCATTTATGGAGAAGGTTAAGCATCTGTTCGAGGGTGCCCGCTATAGGGGGCCGTTCACAACAGAGGCGAATCCCCTGTGGTGGGCATCCGCTCTAACCGACGTTTTGTATGGTAAATTACCGCACTGCTTAGCTTTTTTACCACAAGATGCCGGCAGGAAGTTTGAAGGTATTGTAGAGGAAGATTTCAGTCGGTGTGCGGTAACTAACGAACATACGCCTGCGCCGGACGTTGTGGCTTACACAGACGCTACAGAATCCGAGCGTCGAGCTGTGCGGCATAGTTTCGCTATACCGGCATCGGATAACGCGAGTTCGGTGCTTGGTTTTTCCACTCGCCTTAGGATTCGCAATAATCGTCGAGGAAACTAGCGTTGGTCACATTTTCCCAGCTTAAGCATTTGGAGACGCAAACAATCCAGGCTATTCGTACAGAAGGCGTCTTTGGCCGATTAAATTCGTTGGCTTCAGCTGCGAAACAAGCACAAATAATTAATAGCCCAAAAGTACCGATCAATGTGAATTTGAGCTTCACATTGCCTACCCGGCTTCGAGAGGATGTTGGTCAACATGCTATCGAGCGTGCTTTTCATGTTGGCTGCCTTGTCGTCCCTTCTAACGGGAATGACGAAATCTCCCACTTAAGCTACAGCGTGCTGATCTGCCAAGATGCCTCTCCTAGCAAACGCGTGGCTCGGAAATTTCACTTCGATTTCGAACCCGCCACAATGCGCAATGTCGCAGAATCGAAGCCAACGTTCCATTTGCAACTATGTGGCGAGTTGAGCAAGCATCATGAGATTGAAGGTTATACAGAAAACGATATCAGTCATTTACTGCCATCTTGGTCCCAGCCTCGGGTTCCGGCTCAGCCCATGTCTTTGGCGCTAGTACTGAACTGGCTGTTCATTGAGTTTGGTTGCGAGGCACCAGTTAGAGATGTCCGTTTGAACCCGCGATGGCGTAGCCTTGTGAGAGAGGCAGAGCGTAGCGTCTTGAAACCCTATTTCGAGGCATGCTTTACATTTCTAGCGGCCAGAGCTAATGACGATGAGTCGTTTTTTTCTGCACATATTTATGAAGAACATTAGGTGTCACGTTTGGGCGTGGTAAGTCGATAGCTAGTCAAGCTTAGTCGCATCAGCCGGAGCTGGTGCATAGTCTGTACCTCTATCAAACCAGGCTGTAAAAAGACCTGTGAGTCTGCTAACTGACTTGCCGCATCCACTTCCCCTTGGACGAGCATTTTGTTTATTCTTTGTCGAAGAGCCTCAAACTCAGCCGCCGCCAACTGAGGTAATACGATGGGAATACACAGCTTTTTAACGTCACTAGGCTCGAGTTTGATACCGCCGCTCCCACGAACACGCCCAAGGATCTCGGCAGATAGGCGCAACGGTGTGGTCAAACTAAGTATTGGCAACCAAGCGGCCAGTTCAGGACGTTCTTGAACCAAGATTTTGTAAAAAGCATTGGAACAACTAATACCTGCATCGTTTCCAATAATGCGAGGGTAATCATGACTCATCGAGCCAATGAAGGCATCAGCATCCACGGCGTAGCTACAGCGATGCCAGATAGGGCGCTTCCCAAAGGTCTTGTTTGTTGCCACTGCATGCTCTGAGTACTGCGCTAGGTAGGCCTCGATCTCGTTGGGCAAGCACTGTTCCGGCGGCAAGAGCAAAAATGGAACCGACAAAGACTCTTCTTGGTTTGCCCTCATGGGAACATAGCAACCACGGACTTGCCCCGAGCGTGTGAGTAAGGGTTTAAGGTACTTTTGATCTACCTTCAATTTCAGCCACTCAGATAAAGGCCGAACGAAGAAGCGAACATCGCCCACCACTTCGCCAATCCGTATAGATGCAACGGAGCCAAGCTCACATAGGTTTCCAATAGCAAGGCCTGCCAAAGCTGCAGCAGCTTCATCACGCACATCCACGATCTTTGGATGCTCGGCTAGCTGAACTGCTGAATCGTCAGTAGCCGCTATTTCTTTGATGTATACTATGTCCCGTGAGTGCAATGGCGCAGGTGTAAGCATGCCATCTGGATCATAGCCACTTAGAAATAGCAGTGAGATTCGCTCATCCGCACCGGACTGAATGAAAAGCCGTTCACTCACATGGATGAGCTCTACCTGTGAAAAACGTTGCCGCAAGAAAGTTAGAAGCGGCCGCGCATAGTCAGCAGTACCAATGGCATTCGGCAATACGAAAGCCATCCGTCCACCTGTACGCAGAAAACTGAGTGAATGGAGCAAAAAGTAAGCCCAGAGACTCGCCTTCTTAGGCAAAAGGGGTAAGTACCGTTGTCTTAGTTGTTCCGTTAACTGCCGGTGGTTATCGTCCATGCGGTGATACGACACGAACGGTGGATTCGCCAAGACCGCATCTACGCGTATGTTCTCAGCTGAGCTACGCAGAAAGTCCAGCTTCTTGAAGTGCCCATCTACGTTATCGATGCCTATCTCTGCCAAATGCACAAAGGCGGCGGCATCGACATCATATCCGTACAGTTGCTTGGAAGGATGGTCATTTCCTAAAGACTTGAACACATTGACCGCAGCAGACAGCATGGAGCAACCACCAAAACTGGGCTCAAGCACTATTTCTTCGGGATGTCGAATGACCCATCGAGCAAGCACTTTGGCAGCCTCTGGTGGAGTATAATAGATTCCCAAAGCTCTTTGCCGATCACGGTCGACCTTCGTCTCAGGCAAAGCCCCCCATTCACCCAATTCCGCGCTATCTCTTAGCACGAGGCCTCCGTGCAGTTGAAGTATCTTCCCGTTCAGGATGCGACTCGATCACTCGCGTAATAATCACCGCTTCGTGCTCGGTATCGAGCTCAACGCGGACTAAATCTCCAATGGCTAATCCAAGGGTCTCCAGAAGGTTTTGATCAAGCGCAACTCGACGCAGCTTCTGAATTCTTGCGGTTCCGTAAGATACTTTTTTAAGCCCCATAATTTTATATTATATCGTAAAATATATACTTTTAAAATACTTTATTTATGCTAGGTGTTTACGCCGTGATATGCGAATATGTGAGGCTTGGTAGGGTGAGGTACGACGATTCAGTCAACGGGAGTCGTCAATCTGTTTCCTTATGGCGGCCGACATACCATCGTCCCAACCATCTGTTGACTTGATTGTTATTCGCTGGCACCCCTCTCTTTTCAAGAAATGATTTAACGCTTTTTCGTTCTTCAGGCGAAATCTTGGTATGCCGAAGGTCATGTGTCAATGTTGCTACTGAAGCCAGCCAGTAAGGTAAGGTAGACTGCTTTTTATAGGATTCGATATACGAGAAGCTCAGCCTAGACAGTTTAGTTGCCCAGATAAATCTTTCGGGCCATTCCTTTAACAGCCAGAAAGCACAGCGTAAAAGATATAAACGATCTTCCAGCCTTAATCCACCGAACTGATACTGATTGCCAGTCCAGCTAATTTCAAATGGAAGTATACCCAACTCTTTGCTCACAATCTGGCGTAACCCGGAACTGTGTCCACTTGAAGCAATCAGTCGGATTAGAACACGAAGTCCATTAAAAAAGCTAAGCGCATACAGTGGCCCTGTTTGACTGTCTTCGAACCATCCAGTTTCCAAGGAGGCCAGAATTCGGCCCTGCCAGTCTATAAAATCATCTGTGACCACCATATCATGCTGGAATGTCATTTCTCCCCAGCAATGCCCGCAATTCGCACAAAATGATGTCGGTATACGCTTTGGAAGCAATGAATTTCCAAAATCAGCTAGATGATAGGTAAGTGGTTGATGACAGCAGGGGCAGGCATCAATTAGCATCCTGTGATGCAAAGGGCATGTCACAAGAAAAGCGACTTTCCAGTAACGCCTGAAATAGGGAGTATTTGCTGAGCGGAAGCAGTCCGGGCATAACTGGAGCCCAAAGCCTGTTACTTTGCGTCCTCTGCGGCGGCTAACAAGCATCCCCTGCTGCACGCCACCATATACATCAAAGTCACTAAAAAGCTTGCCAAGATAGCCTGTCAGCATGTGTCGTACCAAAAATTCATATTTAACCAGCGTCATCTCAGAAATACCTATCAGGGCATCATCTGGCAGGGTCATGTCGATATTACGAGACCAAGGGCTACCAGGATGTTTCCAAAAACGCCTGCGAAAAGTATGAAGCTTTTCAGCATTTAACCACGCAAGCCGGATTAGCCATGAACTAAGGAGTTCGTCAGGAAGCGGTGAGCATCTGACTGGAAGCGCCGGTGTGCCTGTTAGCCCAGGTAACAACAGGTCAGCGCTCGTATCGGTTTCGAAGGGAAGGAGGCTTCCACTTAAGTGTTTTGAGCTGGTCACGGTGAACCATTTCCTGTGTGATGGTTTCATTTCCAGACAGAATTGCATGTCTGGCAAGCAACTGGAGTAATTTCATCAGCTCTCCTATTGTGCCCTCACTCTCCTCATGCAGCCTTTTTGCAATTATCGGCTCATGCAATTTGCTTGGTTTCTTCAGATATAGTCTCGGCTCAATCGTGACGAGCAACCTCAGAAAATCTTCATCAAACTCCCACTTTGGCAGAAATGCTGGTTCAAAGCGATTGGCTATTTGAGGGTCAGATTGCAGAACATTTAGCGTTTCTGGCGTTCCTGCCACAACAATCGGAATGCTTAGTTCGTTACCCAGATATTTGATTCCGTTCAAAAATCGACGTAACCTGATACCGCTTCCGGCCAGCGTATTCTGAAACTCATCCAGAATTATCATGCGGGTTTCAAGATTGGTAAGCAGCATCTTTATGCGTTGCAACTTGGATTCTGCCGTTTCCCTCGAACCTGCATAAGAAAAAAGAGAGGTAAGAATATCAGCATAAAGGCGACCCTCATTTGGTTCTGGTGGTGCCTGTAACATCAGAATCGGCAACGTTGGATGCTCAAGATAGGATTCATCATCCGGTGCATGACGGCGATAGAATGCCTTTAGCAACATCGTCTTTCCGTTATTTGTTTCACCTATAACGGAAAGATTGGGCATTCTGTGCATTTTGGGATGACTGAACATTTCTTCCATTAGTTGAAAAATATCCTGTGCCTTGGGGTAACCGATCCAGAAAGGCCGCTTTATTGCCATCAACCGTTCATCTGTGGAAAGCAATGAGCTATTGTTTTCAGTACCTTGTGTCATATTTCTTCCACATCATCAAAAGGCTGAATATCCGTCACATTCATAGTATCAGGCTGAATGGATGGAGCCTGCAATTCAGACTCCGATTTCGTCTGTTTATCCAGTGCAATACGCCGTTGGTTTCGTCTGGCCTGAGATATTCGTGCACGCTTGGTCTGGGAGCGTGCTTCATCTTCTATGCGTCGCATTTCGTCAAAAGCTGCAAATATCACATCCTGATTTTCGGCTTTTTTCCCCTGCTCCTTGAGATACCTCTGGACCGCCCGCAACTCCCACAGACTAATAGCCGGGAACCGCGGATTCTGGTAAGGAATGCGGAAATGCTGTCTTACTTCGGGATCAAAGAATAAAACATAGCTTATATCCCTGGGATCACGGCGAACAATGAACTTGCGCTTTGCCCTAGTGCTTTCAGTTGCTTTGGCTCCAATCCAGCGTGAAAGCACATCCGCCTGATAAAAAATTCCATCCATGGCAATTCCATAAGGCTGTATGGTTCGCTCTTCGAACGGAAGAAAGTCAATACGTAATTTTTCTTTGTTGGCTGGACCTGGCAGGTAACCGGTTCCCGGTTGCTGTTCATTTCCATTAATGCCTTCTTCGTACTTGGTTATAGGTGGCATTGACAGTTCGCCGTGTACTCGATGGTGGTAGGCGCCAAGAACCAGGTTGGCAAACCATTTTTCGAACTCACTTAAGGTCATGGCAGCCTTGCGTTCGGGATTATAGTCTCTCAGTTCCTTGGGATCTGAGCGCGTTGTCCCTGGAAGCGCATGAATCTCTTCCATCAAGGTTCCCAAAAGCCTTTCGATATGCCCGCCATAGTGGGGTTGCTTGACCGGACGGAACTGCATGTCGATTCCATATTCCTGACAGGCCATTTTGAGAGTGTTGCCGCGGAATTCCTTTGCATTATCCGCATGAATAACGCAAGGCAAACCTTGGCAAGGCCATGAGAATGAAATTCCCAGCTCATTTAATCGTTCATCCTTATTCAGTATTGCATTGGCAATACACAAGGCAGTACCAAGTGTGCCGGGTGGATCGAAAGAAATGTAATAACCCGCGATCATGCGGCTAAATACATCGATGGCGACCGTGATATATGGGCGCTGAATTGGTAGGCGATGTGTCTCGTCAACAAGAATAACATCCACTGTCGTATGGTCAATCTGAAGAACTGCATAAGGAAAATCGGCCCCTGGGAATTCTCCTTTGATAGGCAGAAAACGTCTGGCTGATTTTTTACCTTCCCTGCTAGCGGCAACATCTGCCGGTGTGAGTTCCCGAACTCTTCGAAGAAATGTGCTTAAATGGGGGGCAGGAATACCTTCATTCCTGCACTGACGCTGTACCTCTCTATAGGCCCGTGTAGGTGAAATAGCTTGGTCGTTAAGAAACTCATCTCGGATAACCTGTTTTACAATGGTTTCAGCCCGGTTATCCGTTCGATGTTTCCCTTGATCGTTACGTTCTTTCCGTAGGAGCGATGAGACTACACCCGTTGATTTGAACCGGCCCAGCCAGCGATATATTGTGGAGTTATTGACACCGGCCTGTATAGCCGCTTTATGGATATCAATTTTCGTACGCTTTGGCATACCAATCAATGAAGAAAGGATACGAAACCGTTCAAGAGCAACTTCCCAGTCTTCTTCATCCAACGCAACCAGATCAAGACGGGGTAATGGTGTTTGCAGTTTTTTTGCGTTGTTCATTTCAGACAGGGAACATTTGTCTACCTGGCCGGACTCGATGTCAATCAGCTCAAACTCAGTCGTGCTCAACAGTCTGCGAACACAAAACTGACGCCCTTCTTTTTCGACAATTGTCCCAGGACGGATAACAGGCATTTCATCACTCATGGCTATACCTAATGTTATTGTCATCCAGAATATTAATAATGCGGGTCCGGTTCCTGCCGCCCAACGTCATGGCAAGTTGGGTTCCTGCTTCCAGACTCCAGATAGGCGACTGCATGGTCAGCGGTTGCTGTAAATCTACACCAATTGCTCCGCATCGGATGAGGTGCCACATATAAGGCAAAAGTTCCGCTCGCCGCTTCTTTTCCAATGTTATGGAATCCAGCAATTGCAGTGGTGTGGTTCGGCCTGTCTCAAAAAGGACTGAGCGTAATACCGCCTGGGTCTCAGCTATCGTCTGGCTGTCTGCCAATCGAAGTCGGTCATTGCTAAACTGCCTCAGAAACTTGAGGTTGCCAAGATACGGTGTGCGTATGTAGCGTTCCGTAACAATACGGAAACGGCATTCGTATTCACGGCACCAACGAACAGCTGCCCTGAACTTTGGCTTTAATGTTGCCCAATCCTGTTTTAGAAGGTTTTCGGGTTTAACCTCAAATAAAGTAGGCTTGAGGTAAGGGTAATGTTCGACCATAGCAGGGGTATATTCAACCAGAATGTCAGGCGTATATCTGCGTTGGCGGGAGCCATCATTCCAGCGGATAGTAATCGGCTGGCTGGTATACCTATACACTCCCTTGTCAAATTCAAGCAACAGCATAAAATCCTTCTCAAGCAAAGATTCAAATTCTTGGGCATAAGAAACCTTGTTTGTAGCCACTCGTCCATTTGTGTGCTGATGGCTAGGTCTAATGTGTCTAGCGGGCATAATCGAACTCCAGTCGAAGAACTCTGTCAGCCCTGTTCGGATAGTGTTCATGGGAACAGTATAACAGGGCGGATTCGCAATTATCGTGAATATAGTTGCAAATATTTTGAAATTTCACATAAGGAAGGCGGGCGCTTTGATCTCGCGATCGCACTTGGCATTCTGGCGGCTTCCGGTCAAATTCCGGGCGCCAAGCTTTCGGAGTTCGAATGCATCGGCGAGCTTTCACTCGGCGGCGAACTGCGTCCCGTCAACGGCGTGTTGCCGGTCGCGATTCAGGCGCGCAATAACCAGCGCAAGCTGATCCTGCCCAGAGACAACACCGCCGAGGCGGCGCTGGTCAAGGGCATCGAAATCATTCCGGCCGTGCATTTGCTCGAGGTGTGCGCGCATCTGGCCGGGCAGAAATCGATCGCGGCCGAATTTGAGTGCAGCGCGCCCGAGCGGCCTAGCGATGATCTCGATTTTGCCGATGTGCACGGCCAGTATCACGTCAAACGCGCCTTCGAAATCGCCGCGGCCGGAGCGCACAATCTTCTGATGCTCGGCCCGCCCGGCACCGGCAAATCGATGCTGGCTTCGCGCCTCCCAACCATTCTGCCGTTGTTGACCGAGCAGCAGGCGCAGGAAACCGCAGCGATCGCCTCGGTCAGCGATCACGGCCTCGATGTCGCAAATTGGCTGAGGCCGCCTTACCGTGCGCCGCATCATACCGCCTCGGCTGCGGCGTTGGTCGGTGGCGGAAGTAACCCTCGGCCCGGCGAAATCTCGCTCGCGCATAACGGCACCTTATTTTTGGACGAACTGCCCGAATTCGACCGGAAAGTGCTCGAAGTGCTGCGCGAACCGCTCGAAACCGGCCATATCACGATCTCGCGCGCGAACCGGCAGGCCGATTTTCCGGCCCGTTTCCAACTGGTCGCCGCGATGAATCCATGCCCCTGCGGTTATCTCGGCGATGCGTCGGGCCGCTGTCACTGCACCTCCGAACAGGTGATGCGCTATCGCGCCCGGATTTCGGGGCCGCTGCTCGATCGGATCGATATGCATCTGGAAGTGCCGCGGGTTCCGCATGAGGTGTTGCGCAAAGGCTCGCCCGAAGGGGAGGAAAGCAGCGCGGTGATACGGGCGCGCGTCGCCGCGGCGAGGATGCTCGCCGTCGCGCGCACCGGCAAGGCCAATTCGGGGATGACCGCGAAGGAAGTCAAACAGTTTTGCAATTTGTCCGAGCCCGGCCACCGCTTACTGGAGCAGGCGATGGACAAGTTCGGCTTGTCGAATCGCGCCTATCATCGGATCTTGAAGCTGGCGCGTACGATCGCCGATCTGGCTGGCTCTGAAACGATAGAGATCGCGCATTTGAGCGAGGCGATCGGCTACCGGAAGCTGGATCGGCGGTCATGATTGTGCCGCCGATCGAGACGCTAGGCCGGATTTATTTGATCTTGACCAGTTCCTTGCCGTCGCTGTTGAAATGGCAGATGCCTGCCGCAAAATTGCTGCAATGTTCCGATTGCTCGATTTTCGCGCCGTTCGGGCTCAGTTGGATCTTCAGTTCGCAATAATCGGCTTCGCCCTCGATATGCTTCTTCATCAGCAATTGGTTTTCGCCGGTCTTCTTGGCTTCGCCTGAAACGTCCGCCGAACAGGCCTTGGCGTCTTTTTCATTCGCATTCGGCTCGAAATCGACATCGGTGCTGACCGTGATTTCATCGTTCAGCTGGGTGATTTTCAGGTGATGGACGTGGTTGCCGTCGCGCAGCAAATAATGGTCGGTCGTCGCGAACGCAGAGCCGGAGACCAGCATGGCCGCCAGAAACAAAGATTTTTTCATGGTGTTTTCTCTTTTTGAGTGAGTGGGTTCATAGGTTGAGGGCCGGCAGAAACGGCATCTGGCCGGACTTTCCCCTGCCGTGTGTCCAACGCGGCAGCGGCTAGCCGATCATTTTACCTCATACCGCGGATTTGCCCAAAGCCTGCAACCCGATGGGTATGACGTTAGTAACAGCCGGCGCAACGGCGGCCGGATGCGCTTGACAGCAGGCGGCTGCGGTCTGCGTATCGGCATAAAATTCGACCTGCCCGGTCTCCACATCGTACATGGCTCCGACGATGTCGATTTGGCCAGCCTTCGCCATGCCGTCCAGCAACGGACTTTGTTTCCTGATTTGTTCGACGCTCAAGTGAACGTTGCGTTCGGCGACTTTCTGTACCAGCACGGGCTGTTCGGGTGGATTCTTCGCGTCGAACTCCGCGCGAACCGCATGAACTGCCGGCTTGATTTTTTGCAGCAGGCCGGTCAAATGGTCGAGTTCGACATCGGCGCAGGCGCCTTTGACTGCGCCGCAAAGGCTATGACCGAGCACGACGATCAGTTTCGATCCGGCCAGTTTGCAGGCGAATTCCATGCTGCCGAGAATGTCGTCATTCACGACATTGCCCGCGACCCGGGCGCTGAACACGTCGCCGAGGCCCTGGTCAAAAATCAGTTCGACCGAGGTTCTGGAGTCGATGCAGCTCAGGATGATCGCGATCGGGAACTGGCCTTTGCGGGTGTCGTTGACCTGTTCGAGCAGGTTGCGATTCGACTTCAGGTTGTTCACGAAACGCTCGTTGCCCTCTTTCAGTATGGCCAGCACTTCGGCCGGCGTCAGCGACTGTTGCGAGGCCGAGGTCTGGGCGCCAACCGTTTCGGGTGGAGGCAAGGTGCCATAGCCGCGCAGGTTCTCGACCGTCAACTTGATGCCCTTGAGTTGGGCTTCCGATCTGAAATTCTGGATGATTTCAAAAATGTCATAATCGATAAATTTCGACCGGGTCGCGTCGATCACGACCTCGGAGCCCGGCGGCAACTGTTTCAGGGTCCGTTGCACGTTGGCCTTGTTCAAAAATGAAACCTGTTCGGAAAGGCGCAGCACGGTCTTGTTGCCGATGTGCGTTTCACGCAGGTAGAACGAACCGCGGTAATTTTCGATCAGGATCGCAATCAAAGCGAACGACATGCCGATCGCGATGCCGGTCAAAAGATCGGTCAGCACGAGGCCGAGCACCGTCGCGCAAAACGGAATGAAATGGTACTTGCCCGCCATGTACATGTTTTCGAATACCTGGGGTCTGGCCAGACGGTAGCCGGCCAGCAGCAAGATACTGGCCAGACTCGCCAGCGGCACCAAGTTGAATACGCCGGGGATGAAAATGATGGTAAATAAAAGCAGCAGGCTTTGAACGAGCGCCGCTGTCCGGCTTTTGGCGCCGGATTCGATATTGATCGAACTGCGGATGATCAATTGCGTCATCGGCAGGCCGCCGATAAAGCCGGCGCAGATATTGCCGATGCCTTGCACGATCAATTCGCGGCTGGTCGGGGTGATGCGTTTATAGGGGTCCAGCTTGTCCACCGCTTCAACTGTCAGCAAGGTTTCGATGCTCGCGACCAGCGCAATCGTCAGAGCAAACCAATAGACTTTCGGATCGAAAAGCCGCGCAAAATCCGGTAAATAAAGCTGGCTGAGGACATCCGACGGATGCTCGAAGACAGGAATCATCACCAAATGCGCGTTTTTCAGTTCCCAGGCCGGATAAAAGTTGGCGAGCAGGAGATTAGCCAGCACGCCGACCAGCAAGGCTACCAAGCCGCCCTGCAGTAAGCGCAGAAGCGGATGCTTGTCTTTGATCAGGAACTCCCAAATCAATAAACTCGCCAGCGACAGCAAAGAGATCAGTACCGCGCCCGGCGATAAACTGTTGAGCATATGATTCAATTCCGAGAAAGAGGAATATTGATCGCTCTGGATGAAGTTGACATCGCCTTCGTAATCGCGGTCGTAGCCGACTGCATGCGGGATTTGCTTCAAAAACAGGATCAGGCCGATGCCGTAGAGCATGCCGTTGATCACCGAGGAAGGGAAATAATAGGCGATCACGCCGGCTCTCAAAATCCCCATGCCGATCTGTATCAAACCGGCCAACACCACCGCCAGAAGAAACGCATTGAAGCCCAGTTGTTGTATCGCCGCGAGGATGATCACGGTCAGGCCCGCGGCCGTGCCGTTGATGCCGAGCGTCGAACCGCTAAGCTGCGAAACGATCAAGCCGCCGATGATGCCGG
>Ga0207967_1000227_pt1 | contig 23407 bp, 16 predicted proteins | sample LakWasMet20_HOW5_2_FD_183866 | JGI IMG/M metagenome (GOLD analysis project Ga0207967, IMG submission 183866) | Freshwater sediment methanotrophic microbial communities from Lake Washington under simulated oxygen tension - Sediment Metagenome... | ecosystem: Environmental > Aquatic > Freshwater >...
TAGCAATGTTCTAGGTGGTTTCAGAGTTCAGATTGATCATATCCATGCATTTCTGCCAGGGTCACATGCCACGCTCATAAGTTCTGTTAATTTCGAGGATTTTATTGGTAAAGAATACACCTTAAAAGTGTTAAGTTGTAATGATTCTACAAAAAATGTAATTGTCTCTCGGCTAGATATATTAAAAGAAGAATTTACAAGAGAAATCAACGAGTTAGAAACAGGTATGATTGTATCTGGCCGAGTTTGTAATGTTGAGGATTATGGAGTTTTTGTGAATATTGGTGGCATAGTGGGATTATTGCATTTAACAGAAATTTCTCATTATATGATTTCAAATATTAAATCAAGTTTTAGAATTGGACAAGAATTAAATGTCGTCATAATAAAGATTGATGCTCAGAATTCAAAAATTTGGCTTGGACTTAAACAAATAACAGAAAAAAAGGAGTTTGATATTGAAAGAGAATATTATCCCGGAGTAGACGTAGATTTAAAAAATTTATCTTACGATTCAAAACATGAAAGGTTTTATATTCAAGTCAAATATGGTTATAGGATAGTCATTAGCAAAAGAAATATAAATTGGCAAAAAATTGATTTCAGATTGTTTTCAAAAAAATATGATCACTTAGATGGTTTGTACACAATTGGAAAAATAGATCATCGAAGCAAGTTAATATACGCTTATTTACCTTATGAGATTGTTAATAGTACTGTTAATAATCTTTGTTCAAAATCAACTATATCCGCTATTTTTATTGGAAATTATAATGGTACGGGTTTTTTTACTTACAAAAATATTGTTGTCACTTGTCCAGCCAGATTCATGAGTCGTAATAACTTTATTATTTCAAATTCCTATTTTTTGAAATTAATCAGCTATAAAGGATTCAAATTTATTGTTGAACCAGTGAGTTTTGATGAAGCTTTAGAATTAACAAAAACCACACAAAATTAATGGAGTTAATTTATTTTTATTCAGTTCACAACAAGAATATTAGTGAAAGAGGTTATAATCTGCATAACGAATATTACGTTGATGACTTTTCAGGGATTAACCATTTAGAAATTAAAAAAAGAGATAATTACATTGAAAATTTTTTTAGTTCTAATATAAATTGCTTGAAATTAATTATTGGAGACAACGGTTCTGGCAAAACTACCTTACTTAATTCTTTGTCATTACTAATTTGTGAAGGAAACGATTATGATAAGGTAGGAGCTTTTGATTTTTTCTTAATTTACAAATACGAAAAGAATATTTTTGCTTATGCGCTTGGTGATTTGTCTTTTGAAGTAAAATATGAAGGTAAATTAATTGAAAAGGTAGACAGAGCAAAATGGAAGGAACATCTTCGATTTCTTTCAAATTTCTATTATTCTCAGCATTTAGATAAATTGTATTCAACAAATTTATTTGACAAATTATCGGAAGAAAAAACAAAAGGTCGGTTTGATTTATCTACTATTTTTCAATATCGGAGTATAATCAGGAATTTAAGTGGATCAATACCTAACGAAATTAATATTACAAATGAATTTATCAGACAAGAATATCTAAGATTTTTAAAATTGGCGAATCACGGAAATGTTGTTGAATTTTTCAAAGTACCAAAGTATTTTATGATAACATTTGAACCAAAAGGTTCCAATTCGCTTATAGACGAATTTTTAGTTGACATAATTAAGGAAAATCGAATGCTTGAAATGAAAAGTGAAAAGAAAATTGAACGTTATATTTTTTCAAGTTTTTTGAATTCAATTTATAAAGACAATTATTTAGATTATCAATTACTTAAAAACGAATTGCAATCAGAAGGCACTTTGAAATTAGATGATACTAAACTTTTAATAATTATAGGTAATCATTTAAAGAATGACGAAGACAAGCAAAAGCAGATTGTATGTGTGAGTTTACTTAAATTTTTATTAAAGAAAGTAGACAAGAATCTATTTGTCAATAAATATTATTTGAATCTACCAATATCAAATAAAAATTATCATTCAACTCTCGAGAAGATAAATAAAATTGGTTTATTAACACACAATTTGGATTTCGTCAGTATAAAATTAAGTTATGATGGATTTAATGATGTAAATTATAGTTCTGGTGAATATACCATTTTGGGCTTATTTAGTAGACTTTTTGACAAGAAAATACACTTTAGGAAGCATAATTTAATTTTGCTAGATGAAGCAGAAATTAGCTTACATCCAAAATGGCAAAGGAAATTTATTTATCAATTAGTTTCTTTTCTCGAATTGAATTTCCCTTTTAAAAAATTTCAAATAATCTTAACCAGTCATTCTCCAATGATGTTATCTGACATGCCTTATTGGGCTGTGAGTAAACTTACAAATGATGGAGATGAGCAAAATATAGGAACCAATACTTTCGGAGCAAACATTCATGAACTTTATGGAAGTGATTTTGGATTAGGAGATAATTTAATTGGTGAATTTGCATCAAAAAAAATAAAAGAAATCGTAAAAAAGATCACCGAAGGCGACAATTCATCAAATTATAAAGAATTGCGGAGTTTAATCAATTTGATTGGAGAACCGTTTATCAAATACAAACTTGGCAATCAATTAAATCAAATTTATCAAAATGAAAAAATTGATGAATTAATTCAGCAGAAGGTGGAAGAGCTAGAAAAATTAAAGGCGTTAAAAAAACGGTAATGATAAAAATATCCATAAAAGATGAAAAAGAACTTGGAGACTGGTATTTGGGAAAAATTAAGTCTTTAGTTCAAGAAAGGATTAATTTCTATGAACTGTTATTAAATTTTTACCGAATAAATAATGATCATACTTTTAAAAAGTTAATTGAAGCAAAAACAACGGCTATAAGTAAAACTAGTTTAGTAAATATTTTTTTACTAAAAGAAATTACAAAACAAAGTGAAATCAAGGCGAAATTCATTTCGGGAGAATTGAAGAGCATCATTTTTATTGATCATGCTGAAAAAATATTAAAATTGGTAAAAAATCATTTAGAGATTATATTAACAGGGCCTCTAGAAGAATTACTTAATATAAAAAACGAATATGAAGCATTAAAAACGGATATCGATTTTTCTGTAAATTTTTGCAAAAATATTTTTGATTACCAGTCATTTACAGGACAAAATGATGATTGGAATTTTTCACATTCATTTACAAGTAAATTGGATTTAAATGTTTGTCCGTATTGCAATAGGAATTTTATAACTACAGTATTAAATGATACAGCTGATAAAATTATTGGACCGAGTATCGATCATTTCTTGCCAATTTCGGATAATCCCTTATTTGGAGTTTCTTTGTATAATTTAATTCCAAGCTGCACAGTTTGCAATTCAAATTTGAAACATCAAATACCATTTGATGATGAGTGTTATTTATATCCATACAAAGATGAACTGGGTGATGAAATTTATTTTGATTTTGATTTTATAGACTTTGATACTGAAAACAAAAGTTCAGCAAATAATTATAAATTGAAATTAATTCCAAATCCACATGTGAATACTGATTACGAGAAGAAATTAAGAGGGGTAAAATCAGTACTAAGAAAAGATCAAAAAGGATCATTATCTGTTTTTATGATAGAAGAAATATATGACTTTGCCCATAGAGATATCGTGGGGGAGTTAAATGTTAAGTGTGATGTTAATAATCCTTATTACGCTAAATCAGTTTTGTCTCTTTTAAATAAAACGGATAGTATTGATGAATTTTATCAATTTTATTTTGGAAATTATCTGAATAAAACAGATTGGAACAAAAGGCCATTGGCCAAGTTAACCTATGATATTGTTTCAAAAAGACTAAAAGAGTTTGAGGATCAAAAGATAAAAAAAGGGAGTGACTAGCGTCAGCTCCCTTTTGTACCTAACCTACCTTTTACATCTAAACCTAGGTCTAGAATAGTGAAAATTCTTATTATTTATCAAAGTAAACTTCCAATTTATAAAATGGCGGTTTATTTGTTTTGCTCATTACAGGCCATTATCCTACCACAGAAACTTGTTTGTTCGAAAAAGTCCGGCGGACGACCACCTAAGTAATCGGTTAGATGCTCATGAATATCCATTTGTGTTAAATGGATCACTCAATCCTTTTGGTAACGCTCAGACTGGCCAAAATCGACTAAACTTTGCGGCACCATAAGAATTTGTCAATGCAATAGCTCACTTGTTTTAGATGATGCCTTCGTAGAGGTTATTAAGACTAATTGTGCTTTAAAATGAAATTTCATAATGGATTTTTCGTGTCTTGTTTTCAATTGTCATGATATTGAAATCATTCGATTTTAATAAAACATGATTTGTACAATTCCTCATGATCGACACGACTGTAGGGTAAGATGTTTGGGGTCTAATAACTGTCAATTTTAAAGCATCGAGTGCGCTTCTTCCAGATTGGTTAAGCGCATGTGAACGGTTCGGAAAATTACAAAGGTCGTTTGTATTCATGTTGCAAAAGGGTGAGTCAAATTACAACTTGCCACTAAGAATCTAGAAGTTACAAACTGCTTAAGCCCTTAACAAGGTTTTTAGCAGTTTGTCGTGAACGATTTTTTTAGAATCATAGTCTTTGTCCATATTGTAAATAGCAAAATGACATTCTCTACAAACAGATACTAACTCGAAAAGTGGCTCATTACCCAAATGCTTGTATGTTATGTGATGAACATCTGTAGCTTCATTGCATAAACATGATTGGCAAAGATTTTTATCTCGCGTTAAAACAATTTTACGTTTTATTTTCCATTCGGGACTTTTAAGATATTTTTCATAAAAATCTAAATCAATATTATTGTCGGTAATTATCCCATGTTTTTGTGTACGTAAATCACGAATAGCAATTTCAAAATTATCTCTTTCAGTAGTTCTAATATGCTTTATGTCGTAATAGTCCATATAATTGAAAATTGGTAGTTCATCCATATTCGGACATTCTTTGTGAGGAATACTATTGCTTGACTTTTTAAAACAATGGGTGCACATAGTTCGCAATTGAAACCGACCATCGGCAATAAGTTGTTTTACAAAAATAAAATTTGGTTTTTTACAACAATCTCCGTTCTCAGTAGTATATGTCCCATTATGAGAAAAACACTTAACACAATACAAGTGATTGTCGAATTGACCTTTTTCAACTTTTAATCGTGAACCACATTTATTGCAACGAAATTCAGTGAAACGATTGTTTTTCTTCAGTTGATATCTCGGACTTTGATTCATATTTAGAAATTTATGTTCTATTAAATATAACAATAAAAAACCGTATACGGTTACATTTGTTTGTTTTTTTTTCATCATCTTGTCAAGAAAAAATTGGAAAAAGAGAACTTCAATCGACAATTAGGGTTATTTATAAATTCTTTGAGAATTGCTAAGGGATGGACTCAACCTATTTTAGCAAATAAGATGAAAAACAACGCTCAAAACATTTCCAGAGTTGAGCGCGGAGAAATTAGTCCAACGTTGTTTTGGCTTAGTCAACTTTCAGACGCTTTCGAAATGCCACTTTCTGATTTTGTGAGTCAATTTTCAGAGTTCTCGAAAAAGTAAACAAGGAAGTCTTTATGATTTTTTTATTCCGGAAAAAAACAAATTCATTTTCATCTTAAATAGACATAAATGATCAAATCTTTAAAAATGTCAACCCGTTTTTTAGACCGAAGCACAATTGCTTTAAATCTGTTGTTTCAAGCATTTCACATAGACCATTTCTGACAATTTTAAATTGGTTATGAACTGGACAAGGATGCTTTTCTGAGCAAGCTTTCATGCCTAATCCACAGCCACTGTAAACTCTATCACCATCAATTGCAAAAACAATTTGATGAAGTTTTATTTGATCCAATTTTTCTTTATCAATTATAAAACCACCAGTTGGACCTTTAACTGAATCTATAATGTCATTTCTAACGAGTTGTTGAAGAATTTTTGCAGTGAATGCTTCTGGAGAATCTATTTGTTTAGAAATATCTTTTAAACTAGCTCTTTCACCATCAAGTGATTTTGTAGCGATAAATATACTAGCACGAATTGCGTATTCACAGGCTTTCGAAAACATGTTTTTTCTGTAAAGATAATCAATAGATGGTTAGTCGAATTGTATTTGATTATTATAAATAAAGTTAAATTAAAAAATTAAATAGGATAAAATAGTCCGAAATACAAAAATAAATTACCTTTGCTCAAACACATGAAATTTCAATTTTCAAATTATGAATAATTCAACTGCACATACATTTCACATACCAGTTATGGGATTAGGTTTTACCATTGATACACCCATAAAAGTTGCAAAGTATGGAATATCATCAGTTGTTTCTATAATGGAAGATCACTTGATAGAAGAAATGCGAAAAGTTCATTCAAAAAATTACAATAAAGAATATAATCCGATTTCTGCTAAAGATATTGATCGAAGATATAAGAGGATAATGTCTTATTTAAACCTTATGAATGAAATCGTTCAAGACCAAATTGTTGAATTAAGAAAAAGTGATTTTACAGAGAATTCCGAGTTGACCAAGTATTTTTCATTATTGCCTGAAGAAACAAATGCTAAGAAATTGTATCGTCGCATGCGTGAAATGAAGGATACAAAAATAAAAAGAGGAATGCAAAAGGAATTAAAATCGATGGTTTTGCCTGGCTCTATTGATGTGAATATTATGACCAAATTGGATAATACTAATTTGGACGAAAATGGTAATGAATTGCCGGAAATTTATTCGGATGCAAAAAGTGCATTAAAAGGATTTGCGTTAAGTGATCTTTCTTCCTCTATAATATTTTCGGCTGGAATGAATCCTAAATTGTTCAGTTATTGCGAGCAATTTGATGATTTTTTTCCTAACGAAAGAGGTGAGATTAAGAAAAAAGTCATCTTAAAAGTTAGTGATTTTAGATCTGCTCAAGTCCAAGGTAAAATGTTTGCTAAAAAAGGAATTTGGGTATCTGAATTTAGAATTGAATCTGGATTGAATTGTGGGGGGCATGCATTTGCAACAAATGGTCTTTTATTGGGTCCAATTTTAGAAGAATTTAAAGAAAAGCGAGACGAGTTATTCTATGAACTTTATGAATTATGTAAAGAGTCTTTAATGAAAAGTGGTAGAAATCCAATGCTAAAATTACCATCGATGTCGTTAAAAGTGCAAGGCGGAATAGGTACTTCAGAAGAAAATGATTTTCTAACCCAACAATATCAGTTGGATGGAACCGGTTGGGGAAGCCCATTTTTATTAGTGCCTGAAAGTACGAATGTAGATGATTCAACTCTTTCTGCACTTATCAACTCAAAACGAGAAGATTTTTACTTAAGTAATTCGTCTCCATTAGGTGTGCCATTTAATAATTTTAAAAATTGTACGTCTGAGTTGCAACGCTTAGAACGTATTGCGAAAAATAGAGCCGGTAGTCCATGTTATAAAAAATTCCTGTCGTTCAATACTGAGTTTACAGAAAGACCAATTTGTACAGCATCAAGACAGTATCAGATGTTGAAAATCAAAGAAATTGAAGAAAGTAATAGTTCACCAGAATCTAAACAAAAACAGATTTACAAAACATTAGAAAAAGAATGTTTGTGTGAAGGCTTGGGAACATCGGCTATTTTAACGAATAAAGGTCAATTATCTCATAATTTAACTGCAGTAAGTATTTGTCCAGGACCTAATCTATACTTTTTTAAGGAGACATATAAACTCAAAGAAATGGTGGATCATATTTATGGAAGGGCCAATATTTTGACAAAAATTAATCGTCCACATATTTTTTATAATGAGGCAATTCTTTACTTGGATTATTTAAAGAAGGAAATTGAGGATAAATCTGAAGATATGACTGAAAAGACACGCGTTTATTTGCAAGGATTCAAGGATAATTTAGAAAAAGGGTTGAACTATTATAGTGGATTGATTTCCACAGTTAAGGAAAATTCGAAAATTAGAATTGAATTGATGGCTTCTCAAATAGAGTCATTGAAAATGAAGCTCAATAAATTAGAAGTGGTTGGTTGTACTTTAAAATGATTTAACATGACAGACGTTGAATTAATAGATACTATTTTGCGTGTTAAAAAGGATAAGAATGCTCTTATTCTGGCGCATTATTATCAAGATGAATCTATTCAACTTTGTGCAGATTTTGTAGGGGACAGTTATGGACTTTCTATAAAAGCTATGAATTCTAATGCTGATATTATTGTTTTTGCGGGAGTTCATTTTATGGCTGAAACAGCAAAAATATTGAACCCTACAAAAAAAATTGTTGTTCCGGATTTGGAAACAGGTTGTTCGCTGGCTGCATCGTGTGAGTATGATCGATTTAAAAAAATGAAAGAAATGCATCCAAATCATGTGGTTGTAACTTATATAAATTGTTCTGCTGAGATAAAGTCATTGAGCGATGTCATTTGCACATCGTCTAATGCTGAGAAAATAATTAATTCGATTCCAGAAAACAGAGAAATACTTTTTGCGCCCGACAAAAATTTAGGAAAATATCTTGAAAAGAAAACGGGCAGAAGAATGTTGCTGTGGGATGGTGTGTGTATCGTGCATGAATCGTTTTCATTTAATAAACTAGTAGAAATTATTAACGAAAATCCAGGGATAAAAATTGTGGCTCATCCCGAGTCAAATGCGGATGTATTAGAGCTTGCAACGTTTATTGGTTCTACAACTGAAATGATAAACTTTGTTGTAGACAGTCCAGACGATAAATTCATAATTGCTACAGAAATAGGAGTTATTCATGATTTGAAAAAGAAAGCACCTCATAAGTTATTAATTCCAGCACCTGCTTACGAAGAAAATAGTTGTGCATGCAGTGAATGCGCATATATGAAGGTAAATACGCTTAAAAAACTTTATGATTGTTTATTAAATGAATCACCTGTAATTGATGTTACACCCGAGTTAATCGAATCAGCAAGGTGGCCAATAGATAAAATGATAAAAATTACCGAAAATGAAATTTGAAAGCGACGTAATTGTAGTTGGTTCCGGTATTGCAGGATTATATTTTGCAAATAAACTAGCCGATTTGCGAGAAGATCTCAAAATAACTGTCATTTCTAAAAATTCTTGGAAAGTTTCAAATTCTATTCATGCCCAAGGAGGAATTGCAGTTGTTACGGATTTAAAAAAAGATTCGATCAAAGAGCATATTCAGGATACAATAAAAAGTGGGGGGGGATTGTCAGATCCGAATGTTGTCAAGATGGTAATTCAACATGGACCAAAGAGACTCAAAGAATTGATGGGGTTTGGAGTTGAATTTACCAAAAACGAAAATGGTCAGTTGGACTTAGTGTTAGAAGGAGGACACTCTACAAAAAGAGTTGTTCATTCGAATGATCATACTGGTCTTGACATTATTACAGCATTACACAATTATTCCCAACGGAAAAAGAATATCACTTTTCATGAAAATCAACAATGTATTGAGTTACTGAAAGCGGATGATGGCAGTGTTAAGGGGATTCAAACATTAAATAAGATTAAGAATAGGATTGATTTTTTTAAAGGAAAAGTAGTTGTAATGGCAACTGGAGGTTCTGGTCAAGTTTATAAATATACTACGAACCCTAATTGTGCAACTGGTGATGGAGTCAGTTTAGGAATTAAGGCCGGAGCAATGATCTCAAATATGAATTTTGTTCAGTTTCATCCTACGGCACTATACAGTGATAGTTCTGTTCAACTTGATTTGATTACAGAATCATTAAGGGGAGAAGGTGCATATATTCTAAATTCAAAAGGGAAACGATTTTTATTGAATTATGATTCAAGAGGTGAATTGGCAACAAGAGATGTTGTTTCAAAAGCTATTTTTGAGGAGCTGAGTTCAAGTCATGAAAAATCAGTTTTTTTAGATATCAGACACTTGTTCGTAGACGAAATCAGATTAAAGTTCCCAAGAATTACTTCAATACTTGATAAGAATGGAATCGATGCAAAAACAGAACTCATTCCAATAATCCCTGCTGCACATTATCAGTGTGGTGGAATGAAGGTTAATGAGAGAGCTCAAACTTCGGTAGCAGATTTGTACGCAATTGGAGAGTGTGCAGAAACTGGATTGCATGGTACAAATAGATTGGCGTCAAATTCATTGTTAGAGGCATTGGTATTTGCCCATCAAGCATCAGACTATATAGCCTTAACCATAGACCAAATTGAACATGACGATGTTAGTCTCAAACAATTTGAGTTGTCAAATCAAAGAGAATTAGAATTCAATGAACTGCAAAATATAATTAAAAATGCAATGTCAAAATATGCGACAATACACTCGTTGATTGAAGATTTATATGTTGTGAAAATGATATTGAATGATTGCGAATCGTTCATTCGTTTAATTGAACAAAAGTTAGTTATCTCTGAACCCTATTTACGTACATACAATTGTCTTGTTGTTTCAAAAGCAATCGTTGATGCAAAAATTCAAGAATTGGAGGTTAAAAAAAATTAAATTAAAATAGGATAAAAGTATCCGATTAAAGAAAGAGGTATGGTGAATAAAATGAGAACATTAACAGAGCCATTTAAAATAAAAATGGTAGAACCATTAAAAGTGACTACTGAAGAATATAGAATTGAAGCTTTAAAAAAAGCTGGCTACAATACTTTTCTTTTAAGTTCAAAGGATGTGTTTATTGATTTATTGACAGATAGTGGAACTGGAGCTATGAGTGATCGTCAATGGAGTGGAATTATGATGGGTGATGAAAGTTATGCTGGAGCTAGAAGTTGGGAACATTTGGAAACTGTTGTAAAAGATTTAACAGGAATGCCATACATTTTGCCAACGCATCAAGGACGAGCTGCAGAAAGAATTTTATATTCTATTTTGGGAGGGAAGGACAAGATTTTTATAAGTAATACTCATTTTGATACGACAAGAGCTAATATTGAATACACTGGAGCAAAAGCAATAGATATTGTCTGTGAAGAAGGGAAGGATAATCAAATAGACCTTCCTTTCAAAGGGAATATTGATTTATTCAAATTGAAGGAGCTAATTCAGGAATATGGAAAAGAAAATATTGCCTGTATTATCATGACTGTAACAAATAATTCCTCTGGTGGACAACCAGTGAGTATGGAGAATGTCCGGGAGGTTAGGAAAATTTGTGATGAGTACAAATTACTACTAGTGTTAGATGCTTGTAGAATTGCAGAAAATAGCTATTTCATTCACCATCGTGAACACGGATTCTCAGAAAGAACATTCAAATCGATTGCTCAAGAAATGCTTGGTCTAGCTGATGCTTTTGTCATGAGTGCTAAGAAGGATGGCTTGGTGAACATGGGAGGATTGTTGACACTTAGAGATGAGGAGTTGTCAGTCAAATGTAAGAATATGTTGATCATTTCTGAAGGTTTTACAACTTATGGTGGATTGTCAGGTAGAGATATGGAAGCCTTGGCAATTGGATTGGAAGAAGTGTTTGATGAAGATTATTTGCATTATAGAATTCGTTCTACTGCCTATTTAGGTGAACATTTAAAAGCAAAAGGAATACCTGTGGTTTGGCCTATTGGCGGGCATGCTGTTTATATTGATGCAAAGAAACTTTATAAAAACATACCAGTTAATCAATATCCTGGGCAAGCTTTAGTTTGTGATTTGTATATTAAAGGGGGTATTCGTTGCGTCGAGGTGGGTAGCGTTATGTTCGGTAAATATGATGAAAAAGGCGAACTAATTCCAGCACCAAATGAATTAGTTCGATTAGCAATTCCTAGAAGAGTTTATACACAAAGTCACATTGATTATGTCTTGGATATTTTTGATGATATTTTGGAAATGGAGGATGCGAATACAGGATATAAAATAACCTATGAACCACCCTTTTTAAGACATTTTACAGCACATTTTGAACCAATAAAATAGATTTAGTATGACAAAGAAATTTAACAATAGATCTTGGGCAGAACCCTATAAGATGAAAATGGTAGAATTACTTAAAATGACTACCAAAAACCAACGATTAAAAGCTCTGAAAGAAGCAGGATTTAATACCTTTTTATTGAAATCAGAGGATGTTTATATCGATTTATTAACAGATAGTGGAACAAATTCCATGAGTGATAGACAATGGTCTGCATTTATGACTGGTGATGAAGCTTATGCGGGTAGTAAAAGTTACTATAACATGGAAAAAGCGATTCAAACGTTTTATGGTTATAAGTATGTGATACCTACACATCAAGGCCGTGGAGCAGAAAATATTCTATCTCAAATTCTGATTAAAAAAGGGGATATTGTTCCAGGTAATATGTACTTCACAACCACAAGACTTCATCAAGAATTAGCAGGTGGAAAATTTGAAGATATTATTATTGATGAGGCACATGATGCAAAGAGTGAATTTCCTTTCAAAGGGAATGTGGATTTAAATAAACTGGATTATCTAGTTAAAAAACATGGTGCATCGAAAATTTCTTATGTCAGTATAGCAACAAATGTCAATATGGCGGGTGGTCAACCAATTTCCATGGCTAATTTGAAGGCTCTTCGTGAATATACAAAAACACATGGAATTCGAATAATACATGATATGACACGTGTTGCCGAAAATGCCTATTTCATTCAACAACGAGAGGAAGGCTATGCCAATAAAAAAATAAAAGAAATTGTATTTGAAATTTGTTCTTTGACTGATGGTGCAACAATGAGTGCAAAAAAAGATGCACTAGTAAATATTGGTGGGTTCCTAGCAACAAATGAATGGGACGTTTTTGAAGAAGCAAGAAATTTAGTTGTTGTATATGAAGGCCTACACACTTATGGTGGCTTAGCGGGACGTGATATGGAAGCAATAGCTGTTGGTATCAAAGAAAGTTTAGATGATCATCATCAACGGGCTAGAGTTGGACAAGTTGAATATCTTGGGAAAAAAATGGAGGAATTCGGTATTCCGATTGTAAAACCAATTGGAGGGCATGGAATCTTTGTTGATGCCAAAGCTTTTTTACCTCATTTAACACAAGATCAATTTCCTGCTCAAACTTTGGCAGCTGAAATATACTTAGATTCAGGTGTAAGAACGATGGAACGAGGCATTGTTTCTGCCGGAAGAAAAGCAAATGGAGAAAATTACTACCCTGATTTGGAACTTGTAAGATTCACAATTCCACGCCGAGTATACACCCAAGCTCACATGGATGTAATTGCTGAATCAACAGCAATGGTTTATGATCGAAGAAAAAAAATTAAAGGACTTACCATGATTTATGAACCGAAATATTTGAGATTTTTTCAAGCACGCTTTGATAAGTTGTAATGTTAGCCAAAGAATTAATATCGCCCCACAGTATCGCAATTATTGGAGCATCAGACAATGTTGAGAAACCTGGCGGTAAGGTGCTTAAGAATTTATTGGAACATGGCTTTCAAGGATCGATTTATGCCGTAAACCCCAAACAATTGACCACAAGTGGTGTTGTTTGGGTTGAAAGTATTGGTCAAATTCAAAGTCTAGATTTGGCAATTCTTGCCATTTCAGCGCACGATTGTTTTTCGGCGATACAAGAACTACTCAAAATTGGAACAAAAGCTTTTATCATTTATTCTGCTGGTTTTTCAGAAATTGGAGATGATGGTAGATTGATAGAGATTGAGTTGGAGGAGCTTATTTCTGAAGCTGGAGCCACATTAATAGGTCCAAATTGTATAGGTGTTATACAAGAATCATATAAAGGAGTCTTTACAACACCTATACCAGCTTACCACAAAGATGGTTGTGAGATGGTTTCAAGTTCTGGTGCAACTGCCGTTTTTATTATGGAAGCAGCTGTTAAAAATGGATTGAGGTTTTCCAACATATATTCAATTGGAAATGGAACCCAAACAGGTGTAGAGGAAATTCTTGAATACATGGACTTAACCTATAGTGAGGGAATAAGTCCGAAAATTAAATTATTATATCTTGAAACAATTCGAAATCCTTTCAAATTCATAAAACACACAACTTCATTAATTAATAAAGGTTGTCAAATTGCAGCTATTAAAGCAGGTGTCTCTGAGGCCGGTAGCAGAGCTGCTTCTTCGCATACAGGCGCTTTGGCTTCTTCAGATGCAGTTATCAGAGCATTGTTTAGAAAGTGTGGAATCGTCTATTGCAGTGGGAGAGAAGAATTGATTTCTGTTGCTGGAATTTTTCAAACAAAAAAAATGAACGGTGATAACATAGCAATTGTTACCCATGCTGGAGGATCTGCTGTTATGCTTACTGATGCCCTTACGATTAACAATTTAAATGTCCCACACTTAGAAAAGTCAAGAACAAAGGGATTACTAACTAAGTTGAATCCAGGGTCATCAGTTGATAATCCAATTGATTTTTTAGCAACAGGAACGGCTGAACAGTTGTCTGAAATTATTGATTTTTGTGAAGCAGAATCCTCAATTGATGCAATTGTGGTTGTTTTTGGCAGTCCTGGACTTATAAATGTAAGGAAAGTGTATGAAGTTCTACTTGAAAAAATGGAAAGCTGTACAAAGCCAATCTATCCGGTTCTACCTTCAGTTATCAATGCTGCCGAAGAAATCAAATTCTTTTTAGCAAGTGGAAAAGTGAATTTTCCTGATGAGGTTGTATTGGGGCAAGCATTGGCGCATGTGTATAATACGCCGAAATCAACTATTGATAAAATTCCAATTCCAGAAATGGACATTTTTGCGATTCGATCGATTATTAATGCGGCTCCTCAAGGATATTTAAATGCTGAGTTGACAAATGAACTCTTGATTGCGGCAGGAATTAATAATGCACAACAGTTTGTATGTAAAACAACTATGGAGGTAAAAGTTGCTTGTCTACAATTGAAAAAGCCTTATGTTCTAAAAGTTGTAGGCCCACTTCATAAAACAGAAGTAAATGGAATTCGCTTAAATATTATCAACGATGAGCAGGCGTTTGATGCGTTTAATCAACTAATGCAAGTGGTGGGTGCTAAATCAGTACTTATTCAAGAAATGCAATCAGGAGAGGAATTGTATTGTGGAGCCGCTAGACAAGGTGGTTTTGGTCATCTAGTTATTTGCGGTTTAGGAGGAATTTTTCTTGAACTATTGAATGATACTTCCTCTTCTCTTGCGCCAATTAGTGAATCTGAAGCGTATAGAATGATTCATAATTTAAAAGCCTATCCGATCATTGAAGGTTACAGAAATAAAGAAGGAATAAATGAAAATAAGTTCAATGAATTAATTAGGAGAGTGGCAGCACTTGTGCAGGTTGCTCCGGAGATTAGTGAATTGGATCTTAATCCAATTAAAGCATCAATGAATGATTTGATTGTTGTGGATGCTCGCATAAAAATTGATTCGTATGAAAAGTATTAAAATATCAGTGCCTGCGATTTTTTTTATCGCGTTATGCCTACTTTTTTTAGTGTTCTCATTTAGTATTTATTTGAAACCTTATTCCATATCGACATTTCAGAAAAATGAATTTGAATTGGCAGGAAAAGGTCGATTAGTATGGCAAAAATACAATTGTCAAGCTTGTCATCAATTATATGGTTTGGGAGGTTATTTAGGACCAGATTTAACAAATGAGTTTAGAAAATTGAATAAAAATGAGGATGCTCTTCGTGCCTTTTTTAAAGGAGGTATGAAGCAAATGCCCCAGTTTAATTTATCAAAGGAGGAAGAAATTCAATTAATAGAATTTCTAAAATCCACTGACGCGACTGGAAATGCTGATCCAAGAAAATATAAAATTTTGTCAAATGGAATGACTGAGCAATATGAAAAGTAAAGTAAAAAATCCGGGAAAACAATTTATTGTCTTAGCGCTGTTTTTGTTAAGTATTGGGCTTATTGCAGGTGTATTATCAGGTTTGATTTACATTGTTCCAGAGTTCTTAAAAGAGTCTTTAGGTTTTATCTCATTGCGACCACTTCACGTATCTTCTGTCATGTTTTGGATAATTATCGGCGCAACAGGATGTGTTTATTCTGGGATGTGGTATCTGGCTAGAAAACCTGTTATTAAAGTCTTGTCTAAAATCCAAATGGCTATGTGGTTAATTGCTTTAATAGGGATTTATGGTTCTTATCTAACGGGAAATTTTGGAGGGCGAGAATATTGGGAATTCAATCCTGTTTGGGCTTTACCAATTGCTCTTTCATGGGTTGTCTTTTTAGTAGGTTTTATCTCTATGGCTAAATCAATTAAAAGGTGGCCTGTTTATGTCTGGATGTGGTTAACAGGGATTATTTTCTTTCTTTTTATTTTTAGTGAAAACTACCTATGGATATTTCCTTATTTCAGAGAAAATTTTGTCACTGACATGACAATACAGTGGAAAGTGAATGGTTCGCTTGTTGGTTCGTTGAATCAATTGTTGTACGGAACGTCCTTCTTTTTAATGGATCGAATTTCTAAAAACGAAAATGCAAAAATTGGATTTAGCAAATTGGCTTTTGGTATGTATTTTTTGGGTTTAACCAATTTAATGTTCAATTGGGGACATCATATTTATAATTTGCCGACAGATAATTATATTCGATATGTAGCATATATTGTAAGTATGACAGAGTGGATTTTCTTCGTGAAAATTATCTACAATTGGAAAAAACAGTTAACAGAGTTTAAAACATATTATTCATTCTTTCCTTACAGATTTTTAATGGCAACTGAATTTTGGGTGTTCGTTAATATGGGACAAGCAATACTCATGTCCATACCTGTTTTGAATCTTTACACACACGGAACGCATGTCACAGTTGCTCATTCTATGGGGACTACTATTGGAATTAATTCAATGATTTTGTTGGCAGCTGGCTTTATGTTTTTAATTCCCAAAACTGAACAAACTAATAAACCTGCCAGAATTTTGTCAATCGCATATTGGTCTTTACAAATTAGTTTGGTACTATTATTTGTATCTCTCGATATTGCTGGATTCAAAAAGGGGCAATGGCAACTCGACCCGAACCAATCGTCATTTGGTACTATGATGGAAACGCTAAGACCTTGGTTCATTTTATTGGTGATTTCTGGGATCGGTATAATGTCATCCTTTACTGTTTTTATAGTGTATTTGTTGAAAAAAGTCTTGAAAAATGGAAAATAAAATTGACCTTAATAATGTACAAGTTGCATTCAAGTATAAATCAAATAGTGATTTAAAAAAAGCTATATTCATTTATAACCTTCTTCAAAAGCCGTTAATTGTTAAATCATTGACCAAATTGACGAATTTAGTTTTAAAGTATAAATTACCTTTTAAATACTTTATCAGAAAAACGGTGTTTGAAATTTTTTGTGCTGGTGAAAATAGGAAAAAGGCCCGCCTAACGATGAATCATTTAAAACAACATCACGTTCATACGGTTTTAGATTATGTTGCAGAAGGTGATAAGTCGGATATAAGTTATGAAAGAAATTTAGAGACAATTTTAGAAAATATTCAATTTGTTTCACAAGAAAATAAGGAGTCTTTTGTTGGTGTAAAACTTTCAGGACTCGAGGATGTGGATTTTATAGAATCGGTTAATATGGAATCTATTTCATCTGATTTAGCTAAGCAAAAGCGAATAGCGGATTTTATATATAAGGTGGATGAAATTTGTCAACTAGCCTTGGAAAAAGGTGTGAAAGTGTATTTTGATGCAGAGGAACGTAGAACCCAAGATGTGTATGATTTTATCGTCGAAAAAATGATGGTAAAGTATAATGCTGAAAGTGTAATTGTATACAATACTCTTCAAATGTATATGAAGGATAGAATTACTTATTTGAGAAATATTATTGAAAATGCTAAGGAAACGAATACAAAATTAGGAGTCAAATTGGTAAGGGGTGCGTACGTTGAAAAAGAGCGTGAATATGCAAAGTTTAAAGGTGTTGAAAGTCCAGTTTTCGAAAATAAGGAATATACAGATAAAGCATTTAATGAAGCTGTTGAAATATGTTTAATTGAACATGAAATTATTAATACTTGTCTAGCAACACATAATCAATTGAGTGTGGAAAAAGCAATTGAATTAATTCAGAAACTTAAAATCGAGGACCATTATAATAAGGTTTATTTTTCTCAATTATTTGGAATGAGTGATAACTTGACGTTTAATTTGGCTCAGGGAAGATACAATGCATCGAAGTATGTTCCTTATGGCGAAGTTGAAAAGGCGATTCCTTATTTACTGAGACGGGCAGAAGAAAATTCATCCATTGAAGGACAAGTGTCTCGAGAGTATGAACTACTTGTTGAAGAACGAAAAAGAAGGATGTTATAAAACATGAAAAGCCAGTTTTACCTGGCTTTTGCTTAAACTCAAAATGGTTGTTAGTTCTTAATTAAAGTACCATGCACCATTTTGTCATCAAATTGAATTTCATAATAATACAATCCATCAACTAAATCTGAAAGATCTATGTTACTTATCTTGTTTTGCAATGAAGTGTACTTACAGAGTTTACCGGAAGAATTGTAAATATTCAGTGGCAAATGGGATTCGATCGGAAAGTTTATTTCGAACGTAAATGTTCCTTTTGAAGGATTTGGATAGATGGATAAATCATTTGAATTCAAATCGGAATCACTTGTATTTAAATACCCCTGATTATAATAATATTCAATAGTTCGAATTAAATTATTTTTATCGCATTTGACAATAACTAAAGGATAATGTATTCCGTTCGTGACGAAGAGATAATTGTTAAAAGTATCCCGAAGTAATTCGATTGAGTACACATTGTTTCCTGCAAGTGTTGCGGTTACACTGTCGATTTTAATTCCATATTCATGTATCCTAAGGACATCCGTATAATTTGAAGTTGGAGTCGTAAGAGAACCCCAAGCATCACATTCTTGTGCTTTGCTTGTATTAGAAGAGTAAAGAGTGTCAACATCCAGAGAATTGTCATTGTATTCTAATATCCATTCTGAAGAATTTATATAATTTGAACCAAGGTTTGCTGGCGTTCCTAAAATCATCTCTTGTGGAATAGTATAAACTTTTTTACCTGCATATTGACCTTCATCTGCCATAAATCCTTCTGTCCAGAATCCTGTAGCATCTTTTCTCCAGAACATATATCCATTATCCATTCCCTGTGAGTTTACGGGGGCACCACCGAAGAATCCTCCGAACATCATAGCGGGACCATAAGTGTATAAGTCTGAATTTGGATAATCAAAGGCATAGGGAGTATTCGTTGTCAGATCGAATGTTGGGCCACTCATATAGTGCATTCCTAATGCAGAAAAATCCCATGATTGAAAACTTGAGCTTGCTGAACCAATGTCAACAATTGTTATTGTGTCAGTTTTTGTGACATACGTTTTTCCACTTTCTTGTAAATCTAGTGAACTAAAAGTGATTTGAGATGAGCACCAATTTGCAGATAGTGCTACTGAAATTGATAGTAGTAGTTTTTTCATGTGTAGTATTTTTATATTTCGGACATAAATATCCGAAATATAAAAATACAAATCAAATTATTAATCTAAATTTGATTGAATTATCTGTTTTTTTGTTTGAATCAGATATGAAATATTCAAATAATAATACCCTCCGATGCTGGGGCCTCCTAAAATTGAATAATACGTTTTATTGAAGAGATTCGTTCCCCCAAGTTTGATCATAATTCCAGGCTTTTGAAAGGTGTAATTCACTTGAGCATCCATCGTCCAGTATTTGGGAACCACTCCGCTTACGAGGAAAGAAACGTAATCATATTGGGTCTGATAGCGAGACGAAATACTTGAACCAAGTGTTTTCCAAATGTTTTCACAAATTACCGTACCATTTATCATCCATTTTGGAGTGTTGAACCCATCCTCCAAACCATCTTTGTTGTCTGTTCGATCAAGTTTAGCATAGGTGGCATTAGCTTGAAATAAAAAGTGATCATTAAAGCGATATTTTAGACCTAAACTACCTCCATAATTGTAAATTTTAGAAGTTGAATTGGTCCATAATCGGTATCGGTCTTGCGTTGATTTGGAATAAAGATAAGTAGGTATAGAATCAAGATTTGACGTTTTTGGAATACTGGCTTCCACTTGGGCTATAAAATCTGTGTACGAATTATAGTAAATGTCAAAATCAATGAATAACTTTTTCTGAATTGCTAGACCTCGGAAACCAATTTCTAACGAACGAACATACTCCGGCTTTAAATAGGTATACGGGTTTTTCTTTAACAGGTCTTTGTTTTTGTCAATGGCTTGTTGTTGGGTTAGTCCTAAGTTGTTGACATCTGCATTGACTTGTGCTTGAAAGATGTCGATTGAAGCTTTTGTATATGAATTTTCAAATATTCCCCTTGACATAATCTCCAATCCTCCAACACGCTTAACTCCACCACTATTTACGTTAGAAAATCCTTCAAAAATACTTGGGAAACGGTAACCGCTTTGGTATGCAAATCTGAAATTAAAAAGTTTAGTAGGGGAGTACACAACTGTAAACCGTGGATTGGTTTTAACGGTGAAATAATCAGATTTATCAAAGCGGATAGTAGCGCTTAATCGGAGCTTGTTATCAAAGAGATTTTTATTCAGCTGTGTGAATCCTCCTATCTTACTGTAAGTAAGGTTTTTTGTCGAATCAACGGGATTGATAAAGTAATTTCCGTCAGGAATAATTATGTAATTCCGGTAGTCAAAGCCTGTTAATAGTTCTGAATTAATGTTTTGAAAGAATGATTTGAATAACTTATTCCAGTTTAAAATTCCATCGGCATGGTATAAATATGATCTTACTCTTAATGCAGCTCCATAATCCCAATTGTTGATGTTGATCAAGTCTTCTTTCTTTTGGTTGTAACTGTCCGTTCCTGGTTGGTATCTGCCATCGTCAGCAGAACCTCTCGCAAACTTGTGTGAATCCGAAACGCTTAGCCCATTTGTTTGAGCAGTATAAAAAGCTGTTGTGTAATCTGCAAACCATTTCGTGTCTGACTTGAATGCCCGATCCATGTTCTCTGCCAAAGATCGAATGTTGTAAGATTTACCTGTGTTTTCTTGTGTGAGGTACGTTTTAAGTTCAAATACAGGACTTTTGTAATCGATTGAATATTGATGCAGTGTGTAGTCATCTAATCGGAATCTATTAGAGCGTTGGTAAATCGTGTTTATAAGTGCTCCCTTATAGGTTATATTCATTTCATTGCCTTGTTTGGGGCGAAAGTAAATTCCGAAATCTCCTTTGAAATTATGGATTGAATAATCGTCTATGTCCGATTCATTATATCCAGTGCGTGAAACAACATATTTTTTGCCTCCTAATGTTAGTGTTTTTCTATTGGAAGACTCATTTCCATAGCTGTTAACTGCATCATATGCAGGATTTTCCTCACCAAGGAGATTTGTTGTGGAATTGAGTGATGGTGCGAGATCATGATGGTTGTTAGCAACCCAATCTGTGCCAGTAGTATATGCCCCATTCACTTTAAATGCTAGTTTATTTTTAAATGATTGAGCATATCTGAAATTTGATTGTGAAAATGGTTTTGGAGAAAATTGATCAATGGCACCAAGATGGTTTGCACCAGTTTGCTGCTGAATGCTAAGACCTTGATAATCGAAAGGACTTTTTGTCCGGATGTTTGCCAGTCCGTTAATTGAATTCATTCCGTAAAGCGCCGATGCAGTGCCGGGTATTATTTCAATTTTATCGATATCTAGTTCATTGGCTCCAAGTGCATTAGCGATAGGAGCACCAATATGAGGAGCTTCGTTGTCAATTCCATCGACCAACTGTGCAAATCGAACATTGGTTGTGTTTGAGAAGCCACGCGTATTCAGGACTTTAAAGCCTAGGCTAGGTGTAATTATCTGAACTCCTTTTACTAGCTCAAGTGCATCAAAAACAGAAGGGGCACCAAGATTTTTTGCTTCGGAGGCCTTTAACAAATCGATGCTTATTGGAGAGCGTAGCAGGGCTTCGGGTACACGTGAAGCTGTAACAATTATTTCGGAAATTTCGTTGATTTTTAATGTGTCTGGAACAATGGTTAACGTGTCGATACCTTGTGCGCGGCATGAAAATACAGCGGAAATAATACTGAATAAGATTATTTGTTTCATTTGAGTATGTTTTGAAATGAATAATGCTGAGAAAAAAAACTATTTGAAGGATTCAAGTTGTTCATCAATGAAGTAATTGATACGTTTTTCAAGATCATGATATTTTGTAATGGCATCTTCACCTTCAATTGTTAAACGAGCACCCCCGCCATTTTTTCCGCCCATATATTTTTCAACGAAGGGAGATTCAGCTCGATCATTCATTTCCTTTACCATTTGCCATGCTTGTCTATACGACATTTTCATTTCTTGAGAGGCTTTTAAAATCGAACCATGTTTTCGAATAAGTTCCAACATTTCAACACGGCCTTTTCCAAGTAATTTCTCACCATCAACATTTATCCAGAATCGAAATTTTATTGATAGATCTTTAGATTTTAATGACATGCGTTATGTATTTGAAAGAATAACGCAAAAATGCCAGAAGTTTTCGTGCTTGTTTATGATTTAAATCATAATAGTATTAGTTTTTAATTTTTGTGCAAGATTAATCCCAAAGCATTGAATAGTTGGAAATCATCTTCCATGCAATTGTTTTCGGTGGTGAGTAATTTTTCACCTAAAAACACAGAATTTGCACCAGCTAAAAAACAAAGTGTTTGTGCTTCATGGGATAATTTGTTTCTCCCTGCAGAGAGCCGAATCCGACTTTTGGGCAATGCAATTCTTGTTAAGGCTATCATTCGGATTAACTCCCAGCTAGGAATAGGTTCTTGATTTTGTAATGGCGTTCCTTCAACGGGAACAAGTAAATTAATGGGTACAGATTCAGGTGTATGTGTTAGTTTGGTTAAAGCAATGATTAAGGATATGCGATCATCAATACTTTCTCCCATACCAATTATCCCACCTGAACACAGTGATAAACCTGCTGCACCTGCATGTTGGAGTGTGTTTATTCTGTCCTCATATTCACGAGAAGAAATAACCTCACTGTAATAAGTATCTGATGTGTCTAAATTATGATTGTAAGCCGTGAGACCAGCTTTCTTTAATTGAATAGCCTGTTCTTGATTAATCATTCCCAAAGTGCAGCAAACTTCAAGGTTCAACTGCGAAAGATCTCGAATCATTTCTAAAATCCTGTCAAAATCACGATTCGATCGCACTTCTCTCCAGGCTGCACCGAGACAAATTCTTGAGGCTCCATTTTTTAAAGACTCTTTTGCTTTATTTAAAACCTCATGATTATTCATCAACTTCTCTACTGGTACCTTTGCAGTATTATGAACTGATTGTGGGCAGTAGGAGCAATTTTCACTGCAACCACCACTTTTAATGTTGATTAATGAGTTTACAAAAATTTCATTTTGAACATGGTTAGCCCTGTGT
>Ga0207967_1000229_pt1 | contig 23233 bp, 23 predicted proteins | sample LakWasMet20_HOW5_2_FD_183866 | JGI IMG/M metagenome (GOLD analysis project Ga0207967, IMG submission 183866) | Freshwater sediment methanotrophic microbial communities from Lake Washington under simulated oxygen tension - Sediment Metagenome... | ecosystem: Environmental > Aquatic > Freshwater >...
GGATGTGCCGGATCACCGCAAAGCAAGGCGGCTGGCCCTCTTGCACGATAATCGTCGGTTCATCCTGCGAACATTTCTGATTGGCGATTTTGGCGACACAAAATGCGCGTTCATGGGTGGCAAAAAGCGTCAATTGGCTGGCCGCAACATGATTCACGCCATTCAGGCCTGCCAGGATTTTCGAAGACAGCGACGCTATCGTGTTTTTGATTTCCAGCGGCACCAGCTCCAAATGGGAGGCTTTCTGCTGGTTTGAGTGGGTACCGCTGAGTTCCATGACCCGGTAGCGGCTGATCAGAATATTCAAGAATTTTGCGGACTGGGCGCTACCGACGATCAGATCGCTTTTCTTGGCATGTAAAGGATCGACCGAACGCCGGATTTCGTAATAGGCGGTCAATCGGTTTAACAGTCCCGGATAAGCCGCGAATTTTGCCTGCTGGTCCGGATGGTGTTCAAAAAAATCGATCAAGCCGCCGATGTCGAGCGACAACAGCCGTTGCGGGGCATTTTCCGGAGCGGTGCATTCGGGAGGGAGGAGAGCGTCAGGCCGCCAGCGGCTTAGGGAGAAATCGGTGGATGCGGGATCGAGCCGGACGTAAGCGGTCAATCCGGCGGTAGCGGTAAAAATATCGGCAATGTCGGAGGCATCATATTGATAAGGATGGCAGCCGTGAAAGAGCAACGCATGTTTGACGGCCGCGTCAATCGTAGGTTGAACGGTCAACCCTGAAACACGGTCGTCGACCGCGAGCGTCAGCCAGTGCCGGGTTTCCGCCAACAGATACAATTCGGCGAATTTTTTCCAGACGCTGAAATCTTGGGCCTCATGGAACAAGGTGCTGCGTTTGTTCACCAAGCTCAAAATTTGTAAGGCTCGGTAGACGCAAACGATCTTTTGCGGATCGGGCAAGCTGTTACTCTTGGTCAGTGTTGCAAAAGCAAACCCCAGTTTTTTGGGCAGTTGCATCGCCGCCGTCATCCATTTTCCGGCCTTATCCGGCGCATAATCCGCCCTTTCAGCATGTTGCTCCAGCAGTTTCGACAGCAGCAAAACGCTTTCGGTGAGTCCATCCAGTATCACGAAAAGGGTGTTTTTCTCGATCGGGGTGCTCACTAATGCGCTGAGTACGCTATTGACTGAATTGACGCGTTCCGTAACAAACAGTCGATCGAGAGACAGCAGCCAGTCGCTGACAGACTCGGAGGTAAGTTCAAAAGGCAATACGTGGGATTCTTGCATAAAATAACGCGGCGTTAGGGAGTGAACTTAGTCATCAATGCAGCCTATAGCCTCCAGGTCACAGAAGAGCATCTAAGCCAATCATAATGCAAACAAGCATAGCACAGCCAAAAAACGGCGACTGACAAAAAACGTCACAAAGCGACGCCAATTTTTGTCATTGCGCCGGCTTTTTGTTTGTTGCTGTCCGCGTGAAAATGCAGGCGTCAAAAAGATGCTAATGCGCAACTTATTGTTTACGAATAAAAATATTGTTTTGTTGTGGGTTTGGAATGGATTGGACAGGCTTTGGCACGCAATCTGCTTATTCCTGATTGTCTTGTGACAACAACCCCACCCAAAGAGGAAATGGCAATGAAAAACATCACACTGCAAAAACAACAACAAGGCTTTACCTTGATCGAATTGATGATCGTGGTCGCGATCATCGGTATTTTGGCGGCGGTGGCGATTCCGGCGTATCAAGATTATACACAGCGCGCTCAAATGGCCGAAGCATTCTCCAGTGCCGAGGGAATGAAAACTGCGATCGCCGAGTTTGCGCAAACTAACGGCGCATTTCCGGCTGCTGCCGATATTACCGACGGTATTGGTGCCCCGGTTACCGGAAAATACAGTAGTGCTGCTACGACAGCCGCTACTGGTGTTATTATCGTAACGATGGGCGCCGCAGGTACTGTTGGGGCCGATATCGCAGGCAAAAAGGTTACGTTCACTCCGCCTGCTTTAGCCGGATTGAGCGGCGCGTTTACCTGGACTTGCACATCGGATGCTAAACAGAAGTTTCTGCCAAAAACTTGCACAGGCGCATAATTCATTAAACAGCGCGCAAGTAGCCTCGATAAGGTTTGTGCGGAATCGGGGATAAACGAAGTTCCCCGTCAAACAACCACCCGCGCCGCAACCGGTACGGGTGGTTTTTGTTTTTATAGGGAGCTTGATTGGCGGTGCTGTGCCGAACCGCTATGGAATCATTCCGCTGGCGTCCCACCTGCGCCAGACTCGCTAAATTGTTCTCGCAATCATCGAGCCTCACGCCATGCAAACATATGCGGCAGCTTAGCGTTCAAGCCAATCTCAAAAACGATAATTCGGGTAACAATAAATACGAGAATCCGCCAAAACATATTGGCACGTCAAATGCTTATTCCTAATTGTCTTTAATCCTTCATTCCTTAAAACATATTAAAGAGGGCGTTACGATGAAAATCATCACATCACGAAAGCAACAAGGTTTTACTTTAATCGAATTGATGATCGTAGTTGCGATTATCGGCATTTTGGCGGCAGTAGCGATTCCGGTGTATCAAGATTATACAGCGCGTGCTCAAATAGCCGAAGCGTTCTCCAGCGCCGAGGGAATGAAGACTGCAGTTGTGGAGTATGCCCAAACTTATGGGGTATATCCTGACGCGACCGCTATAGGTCAAGGCATTGCCGCGCCGGTTACGGGAAAATACAGTTCTGGATCAACGACTGCGGGTACCGGTGTTGTTATAGTAACAATGTCCGCTGCAGCGGGTACAGTTGGGGCCGATATTGCAGAGAAAACAATTACATTTACCCCTCCTGCTTTAGCGGGACTTACTGGCACGTTTACTTGGACTTGTTCATCAACTGCCAAACAAAAATTTCTGCCAAAAACTTGCACAGGCACGTAATTTTGATCGTTGATCGTTCGTTTGATCGTTCCCACGCTCCAGCGTCACTGCCATTAAGTTAAGGGAAATCCAGTTAAAAACAATGCTTTTTTTGTCGTTTATGGAAGTTCAGCAATACCCTCGTCGATGAGTTTTTGCGGGGCGGGTTGCGGTGGTCACGTTTCAAACAGGGATTGGTGAGGAACAACGCCGTCAGTTGTTCCAACAGCCGGTCGGTTTCGCAACGACCTCCCAGCAACAAATCCAATGCGAGGTTCTTGACCGCGTTGAACGATACTTCCGCCGGACGGGACATGTTGCCCCGTCCGCAGGGTTTCCATGAACTTCAGGTCGCCGACAACCCAAAACCATGGGGACGGGATTGCAAATCCCGTCCCGCTCGAAAATGCTCTTTTTAGGTTCAAGGCTGCATAAACAAGACTTCTTCGTATAACCCTTGTAAAGGGTATTCCAAATCGAGAGCCGGAATTCGGATAATTTCATCCGCATTTTCATAACCATGCAATAGCCATTCGTTATCGTTCTTGCGATTGAAACAATCCACCGACAGCTTCCGGCTGTCGATCAGCCAGTAGGTTTGCAGGCTTTCGAGTTGCCGGTAGGCGCTGAATTTTTGGCCGCGGTCGAAGGCTTCGGTCGAGGGCGAGAGCACTTCGGCGATGAAGACGGGATGTTGTTTGAATAGGGTGTTGTCCCGGTCTTTGGAATTGCAGGTGACCAACACGTCCGGATAGAAAAACGCATTGGCTTTTTCGACGTTGACTTTCATATCCGAGATATAGGCGCGACAGGGCGTGCCTTTTAGCGACTGTTTGAGTAAAAATCCCAAATTCATCGCTATCGTAACATGCGCATCGGTCGCGCCGACCATCGCCCAGACTTCGCCGTTCAGATATTCATGCTTATATTCGGCCGACGCTTCACCCTGCAAATACTCCTCGACGGTGAGCGGTAGTTTTTCTGCGGCTGATACCATGGAGGTTACTCCGAAATAGAGGTTCAGAACGAGTGGGTTTTATCCGGTCTGCTCGATGATTTCGATCGCGTTGCCGTCCGGATCACGGCAAAACAGCGCCCTGCGTCCCGAGATGCTGAGCGTGTAGTGGACTCGATTGCTTTCCAGCGACTCCAGCACCGGATTCAGCGATACGACCGTGAGCGCGACATGGCGGTCGCGGCCGCCATGTTCGGGGCGCCCTGTGGTTGGATCGGGATTGTCGAGTTCGAGCAAGTGGAGTTGCTGCACCCCGGATTCGCCGACTTGCAGCCAGGCGCCCGGAAACGGCAACGGCGGCCGTTCGAGTTGCTTGAGTCCGAGCACGTTGCGATAGAACACTAATGACTTTTCGGTGTTCGAAACAATGAGGCTGGAATGATGCAGGTTCAAAAATTGGATTGGCATGAAGGTATCGGGGAATAAAGGGAGATGCCAGGAATTATACTCTTTGCCGGACGCGGCATGTTGCCCCGTCCGTAGGGTTTCTGCAAACTTTAGGGGAACGGCAGCCCCAAAAACGGTGGGGACGGGATTGCAAATTCCGTCCCGCTAGAGTCGTGTTTTTTCTCTCCATTTCGCTCATGCCGCATCCAAGGGCCGCACCGCTAGCATATCGTGATAATCGATAGGGCGAATGTCGGCTAATTTCAGTGTGACTAAAGCTTGCGTTTTTCCTGAAGCCGAAACAAATTCCACTTCCACGCCGTCGGGTTCGTACAACGCAACGACAGCTCCTATATCGCCTGGTTGCAAGCCTGAATTCGGCAGTTCTTTTACCAGTACGACAGTATCCAGCAAATTGATATTCATATTCATTTTTCTCCCGGATAGGCTGTAATGAATCGGGGGATGTTTTCATTGTTGATCACGATCCAAGCCGTAACGATTTCCGCTGTTCGTAGAGATGGACTAACGATTTGACATCTCACTTCGAATTTTTGTCCATACTCGGTACGTTCACCTTCTTTTGCATCGTTTTCAAGGATGGAACGAATATCTGTTTCCATACGTTGCCAATTTTCAGCGTTGTATCCCAATGATTGAAAAAACGCGGCTTTGAATTTTCCCACCGGATGCGAGGATGATAGCACGTAATCTCGTAATTTTTCCGGCGGTATTATGGCTTTGTCCTTATTGGGCAATTGCACTTTCTTGCCTGATTTGACGGGTATTTGGGGTCAGACGACAAAATGAGTGTTATAAACCTCGGGCAATATCTTTCTTAATATCCTCGATATTTTCGAGTCCCACCGAAACCCTGACCAGGCCATCCCTGATGCCGGCGGCGGCGCGCGCTTCGGGCGTCAGGCGGCCGTGGGTAGTGGTCGCAGGATGCGTGATCGTAGTCTTCACATCGCCGAGATTCGCGGTGATCGAAATCATTTCGGTCGCGTCGATCAGTTTCCAGGCATGGTCCTTGCCGCCGGCCAGTTCGAAGCTGACGATCGCGCCAAAGTGGCTTTGCTGTTTTTTCGCCAGCGCGTGCTGAGGATGCGACACAAGGCCGGGATGATGCATCTTCGCGACGCCGGGTTGCCGCTCCAGCCATTCGGCGAGCGCCAGCGCGTTGTCGCAATGCGCCTTCATCCTGACTGCGAGCGTCTCGAGGCCGGACAGGAAGGTCCAGGCGTTGAACGGGCTCATCGTCGCGCCGCCGGTGCGGAGGTACGGATAGATCGATTTTTCGATGATCTCGTGGTTCGCGACGACCGCGCCGCCGATGCAGCGGCCATGTCCGTCCAGGTACTTGGTGGCCGAGTGCACGACGATGTCCGCGCCGAGCGTCAGCGGTTTTTGCAGGGCAGGGGTGCAGAAGCAGTTATCGACGACCAGAAGGCAGTCGTGCTGGTGCGCGATCCCGGCCAGTTCGGCGATGTCGGCGATCTCGGTCAACGGGTTCGACGGCGTTTCGAGAAACAAAAAACGCGTATTCGGTTGGATCGCGGCTTCCCAGGCGGCGGCATCGGTCAGATCGACGAAATCGGTCGCGACGCCGAATTTGCCGAAATAGTTCTGGAACAACAGTACCGTATTGCCGAACACCCCGCGCGAGCAGACCACATGATCGCCGGCTTTGAGCAGTCCCATGCCGACCGCCATGATCGCGGCCATGCCGGAAGCAAACGCGAGGCAGCGATCGCCCTTTTCGAGCAGGGCCAGGCGTTCCTGAAACGCGGTCACGGTCGGATTGGTGAAGCGCGAATACACGTTGCCGGGCAGCTGGCCGGTAAAACGCAACGAGGCTTCCTCGGCGCTGTTGAACACGTAACTCGAAGTCGGGAAGATCGGGATGCTGTGCTCGCCTTCCTGGGTGCGGCGATGGCCGGCGCGAATGGCTTGAGTTTCGAGGGCGTAGTCGTTCCAGTCGGTGTCTTTCATGGGGTATCGAGATTCCTTAAATATGTGGTCGGGCTGCGCTAGCGCCACCCGACCAACCCTGCTTGCGCGTATTTTTTATTCGCAATTCTGCATTTCGATGATGAAATTCTCGGCATTGCGCTGTCCTTGCGCATGGTCGTTGCGCAGGCCTTCGATATGGTCGAGATAGGCATCGTCGATGTCGCCGGTGATGTATTCCTTGCTGAAGCAGGACGTATCGAAATGCTTGATGTCGGGATTGCCTTTGCGCACCGCGTCGATCAGATCCTGCAAATCCTGATAGATGATCCGGTCCGCGCCGATCGCCTTGCCGACTTCGTCCTCGGAAAGGTTGTGCGCGATCAGTTCATGCGCGGCCGGCATGTCGATGCCGTAAACGTTCGGATAGCGGACCGGAGGCGCGGCGGAGGCGAAATAGACTTTTTTCGCGCCGGCGTCGCGGGCCATCTGGATGATTTGTGCGGAGGTCGTGCCTCTGACCACCGAATCATCGACCAGCAACACGTTTTTGCCTTCGAATTCGAGACCGATCGCGTTCAGCTTTTGCCGGACCGATTTTTCGCGCATTTTTTGGCCGGGCATGATGAAAGTGCGGCCGATATAGCGGTTTTTGATGAAGCCTTCGCGGAATTTGACGCCCAGCTTGTTGGCCATTTGCAGCGCGGCGGTGCGGCTGGTGTCCGGGATCGGAATTACGACGTCGATGTCGTGGTCGGGCCATTCGCGTTGAATTTTTTCGGCCAGTTTTTCGCCCATCCGCAGGCGCGCCTTATAGACCGAAATGTCGTCGATGATCGAGTCGGGACGCGCGAAATAGACATATTCGAAGATGCAGGGGCAATGATCGACCGTGTCGGAACATTGCTGGGTATGCAGCTCGCCGGATTCTTCGATGAAGACCGCTTCGCCCGGTTCGATATCGCGGATCAGCTCGAAGCCGAGCACGTCGAGTGCGACGCTTTCGGAGGCGATCATGAATTCGGAGCCTTTGTCGGATTTGCGTTCGCCGTACACGATAGGCCGTATGCCGTGCGGGTCGCGGAAGCCCAGGATGCCGACGCCGGTGATCATGATCACGACCGCATAGGCGCCTCGGCAGCGGCGATGCACGCCGCGTACCGCCTCGAACACGTCGTCGACGCTCAAGTCCAGCTTGCCGAGGCTTTGCAGTTCGTGCGCGAACACGTTCAACAGCACTTCCGAATCCGAATCGGTGTTGATGTGGCGCTGATCCTCGACGAACAGGGCCTTTTTGAGCTCATCGGTGTTGGTCAGGTTGCCGTTGTGCGCCAAGGTCAGGCCGAACGGCGAGTTCACATAGAAGGGCTGCGCTTCGGCCGAGCTGGTGCAGCCGGCAGTCGGATAGCGCACATGCGCGATGCCCATGTTGCCTTTCAGTTTCAGCATTTGCGCATTGGTGAAGACATCGCGAGCCAAGCCGTTCTCCTTGCGCAAATGCAGGCGACCGTTTTCGCAGGTCACGATCCCGGCGGCATCCTGTCCCCGATGTTGCAGAACCGTGAGCGCATCGAACAGCTCCTGGTTGACGTATTGATGGGAAACAATTGCTGCAATACCACACATGTCGATAAATCCAAGCCTTATTAAAAGTTAAGAATAATGAAGAAAGCCGGCGAAGCCGGTTGGAAAACGGGTTTTGAGCCAAGTGGCGGAGTTCTGAAAATACGGCAGAAATTTGGATTCCTGCCACCAGCTATCCCTGGGCAGCGGCGTGAGGCCGGCAAAAAGCACCAGAATATTCACAAATATCAAGCCCCGCAGCAAAGCCACCGGCATGCCGGCGAAATGTCCCCATAGAGAAGGATACGTGCGTTTTTTCTTGAAACGGTAGATCAAAAAAATCAGTGAGCTGACCGTCAGTGTCAGCACGAACAGTATGCCGAAGGCGATGGCGATTTGCGCCTTCGGATTCGTGATTGGCGAATTCATTACGCGGGTAAAGTCATCCGCGAAATACCAAGCGACCGTGCCCGCGAGCAGCCAGCAGGCCAGCGCGCGCGTCTCCAGCGCGACGCCGCGCAGCAGGCCGATCAATAAGAAAAATATCAGTAAAACCACAATCGCATAATCTATCCAGAGCAGTTGAGTAAAAAACTGGGTCATGTTCTGGACCGCTGCCATCACTCGGCCAGGATAATCGTTTTGATATTTTGCTGATTCAGACGGTTCCGTATGTCGAGCGCACGTTGTTTGTCCAGTTCGGGGCCGATTTTCAGGCGGTAGATGGTGCCTTGACCGGTGGACAAGGTTTCCAGCGTGGCGGGAAATCCGAGTTTACGCAGCTTATCGCGTTGCAACGCCGCGTTTTCTTTTTTGGTGAAGCTGCCGGCCTGGATAGTCCAGCGCTCGAATTTCGTCGAGCTTTTGGGCGCAGGTTTGGCGGCCGGAGCCTCTACCGGTTTCGCCGGCACGGGCTTCACCACGGGAGCCGGCAGGGTCTGCTCGGAAACCGGAGCGATGGCTTTCGGCGCGATAGCTTTGGCCGGCGTGCTTTTCTTCGGTGCCGGCGGAGCTTGCTCTATGATCGGTTCCGGCTCGGGCGGGATGCTTTCGGCCTCCTCCTCCGGGGCCGCTTCGGCATCGGCGCCGGGCTCCACATCGGCGGGCGGCTCGTAATCGACAGGCGCGTTTTCCTGCAGGCCGGGCTCGATCTTTTCAATGCCTCCGGCGTTAAAATCCGTTGCCGGCGGATTGGCAGGCGATAACGCATTGCCGGCCGCGTTTTCGACGCTCGCGGCATTCGTAGGCAATTTGCTTTCGGCAGCATTAGGCGTATTGGCCGGCGCTTCCGGAATCGTCATTTCGCTGACCGCCTGGCCGCTGGTGTCGACCGGGTCGTCGAACAGCATCGGGATAAAAATGGCCGCGAGCGCCGTGACGACAGCCGCACCGATCAATCGTTGTTTCAGTTCTTGATCCATTTCGTCATTCACCTTTGTCTAGCGCGGAGAGGCAATCGGATACCAAAAAAAATGAGCCAAAAACCAGCAGCAGATCGCCTTCTTGCAAGCGGTTTTTTGCGGCGGCAAACGCCTCGGTAAAATTTTGAAAGCCGAAATGCGCATCCTGGATACCGCATTGCTCGAAAATGGCGCGCATTTGTGTCTCGTTGGTCGCCCTGGGATTCGTCAGCGGCGCGAAAAACCAGTCGTAAACCAAGGGATGCATCAGTTCGAGCACGCTTTTGATGTCCTTGTCCTTCATCATCGAAAACAGCGCGCGAATGCGCATGTGTTGACAATGTTCCCGCAGATACGCGACCAGGGTTTTTACGGCCTCGGGATTATGCCCTACATCCAACAGGAGAGGGATTTTACCATTAATCAATTGAAATCGGCCGGACAGTTTTACATTTTCAAGGCCCTGGCGGATCGCCTCGGTGCCGACCGGCAGCATGGCCGATAGTTGTTTGACCGCCAGGATCGCCGAAGATGCATTTCGGTATTGATGTTCGCCTTTCAGGGCCGGCGGCGGCAAATTCTCGAGGCGCTGGTCGCCGCAATGCCAATCCCAGCCGGCCTCGGTTTTTCGATAGCTGAAGTCATGGTTTATGCAAAACAGTCTAGCATTTTTGTCGTTGGCGCATCGGATCAGCGAGGCGGGCGGTTCCGGGTCGCCGATGATCGCCGGCGATCCGCTGCGGAAAATGCCGGCTTTTTCGGCGCCTATCTCCTCGCGGGTCTGGCCGAGCCAATCGACATGATCGATGCCGATGCTGCTGATCAGGGCCACATCCGGGTCGACGATATTGACCGCGTCGAGACGACCGCCCATGCCGACTTCCAGGATCTGAATATCGACTTGATGACGCGAGAAAATATCGAGTGCGGCCAGCGTGCCGAATTCAAAATAGCTGAGCGATATGTCTTGGCGAGCCGCTTCGATGCGGGCGAATGCCTCGCAGATCAACTCGTCGGCGGCCGGGACGCCGTCGATCTTGATACGTTCATTGTAGCGCAAGATATGCGGAGAGGTGTAAGCGCCGACCCGATAGCCCTGCGCCCGGTAAATTGTTTCGAGATAGGCGACGCAGGAACCTTTGCCGTTGGTGCCGGCCACGGTAATCGTGGCCGGTTTCCGGTAATTCGGATCGAGCGCAGCAAAAACGCGCGCGACGCGTTCCAGTCCCAGGTCGATTGCTAAAGGATGCAGGCTTTCTTGCCAGGCCAGCCACTCTTTTAGCGTATTGAAACGCGGCATCAAGGATAGGGGGGGAATCGACTACTCGTCTTCTGCTACGATTTGACTTTCTCCGGCCGCGTCATCGACGCTTTCCGGTTCGGGCTCGTGGAGATATTCCAGGCGCGCCAAGGGTTCGATCTTGACCGGCGACAACATACTCAGGATGTTGGCGATTTTGTCGCGGATGTCGCGGCGGTCGATGATCATGTCGACCGCACCGTGTTCCTGCAAAAACTCGCTACGCTGAAAGCCTTCGGGCAGTTTTTCGCGCACGGTCTGTTCAATCACGCGGGGGCCGGCAAAACCGATCAGCGCGTTCGGTTCGGCTGCGTTGATGTCGCCGAGCATCGCAAGGCTCGCCGAGACGCCGCCCATGGTCGGGTCGGTCATGAACGAAATGTAGGGGATGCCCGCTTCCGACAATTTGGTCAGCGTGGCGCTGGTCTTCGCCATCTGGAACAGCGAAAACAACGATTCCTGCATCCGGGCGCCGCCGCTCGCGGTAAACACGATGAAAGGGCAGCCGAGCTCCAGGCTCCTGTTCACGCCGCGCATGAAGCGCTCGCCGACGACCGAACCCATCGAACCGCCCATGAAACTGAAATCGAACGCGGCCGCGACGATGTCGGCCCCCTTCAGCTTGCCTCTCATCACGATCAGCGCATCGCTTTCCTTCGTTTGTTTCTGCGCTTGAACGATGCGGTCCTTGTATTTTTTGCTGTCCCTGAATTTCAAAGGATCGGTCGGTTTGACGCCCTTGCCGATTTCCTCGCGGCCTTCCTCGTCCAGAAAAATGTCCAGCCGGGTGCGGGCCGAGATGCGCATATGGTGTTCGCATTTCGGGCACACATGCAGATTTCTTTCCAGTTCCAGATTGTAAAGAATCGCATTGCAGCTGGGGCATTTATTCCACAAGCCTTCAGGCACGGCTCCTTTTTTATTGGAGTTTTCCGTTCTGATCGTTGACGGAACCAGTTTCTGAAACCAACTCATTCGTTATCTGCCTCGTAGTAGCGTCGTGACGCCGTGATTTTTTTAATTATCCATCGCCTGGCGCATCGCGGCCAGCAACTCGACGATTTCTGTTTTTGCGCGCTCCGGATCGTCCAGATTCGCTTCGACTTTGCTGATCAGCGCGCTGCCGACCACCACGCCGTCGCCTAGTGAAGCAACGGTTTTCGCGGTTTCCGCGTCTTTCACGCCAAAGCCGATGCCGACCGGCAGGCTTGCGTTCGCGCGGATTTCTTTCAGTTTTTGTTCTACGTCGGCGGTATTCAGATGGCCCGCGCCGGTCACGCCTTTCAGCGAGACATAATAGAGGTAGCCGGAACCGATCTCGCCCATTTTTTTGATCCGCTCGGCGCTGCTGTTCGGCGCCAGCAAAAAGATCGTATCGATGTCGCGCGCCTTCAGTTCGGCCGCGCAGGCCTCGCCTTCCTCGGGCGGCAGGTCGACGGTCAAGACGCCGTCGATATCGGCTCGCTGCGCCGCATTCGCAAAGCCTTCATAGCCCATCGCTTCGATCGGGTTCAAATACCCCATCACGACCAGGGGCGTTTTCGCGTCGGTGCGGCGAAACTCCATTGCGATCGCCAAGGTGCGGCGGAGGCTCATCTTGTGTTCGAGCGCGCGCTCGCTGGCGCGCTGAATCACCGGGCCGTCGGCCATCGGATCGGAAAACGGCACGCCCAGTTCGATGATGTCGGCGCCGGCCTTGACCATCGCGTGCATCAGCGGCACCGTGAAATTGGGGCTCGGGTCGCCCGCGGTAATGAACGGGATCAGCGCCTTGCGGCCGTTCTTGGACAGTTCTTCAAATTTGGCGGCTAATCGGCTCACAGTAAAATTCCCTCGCGTTTGGCCATCGTTTGCATATCTTTGTCGCCGCGGCCGGACAGATTGACAATGATGATCTGGTCTTTGTTCATCGTCGGCGCCAGTTTCATCGTATAAGCCATCGCGTGGCTCGATTCGAGCGCCGGAATGATACCTTCCATCCGGGTCAACGCATAGAAACCATCCAGCGCTTCGTTGTCGGTGATGCTGACATAATTCGCGCGGCCGGTGTCTTTCAGCCAGGCATGCTCGGGGCCGACGCCCGGATAATCGAGTCCCGCCGAGATCGAATGGGTTTCGATGATTTCGCCGTCGTCGTCAGCCATCAAATAGGTGCGGTTGCCGTGCAGTACGCCGGGGCGTCCGGCCGACAGCGGGGCCGAATGGCGTCCGGTTTCGATGCCGTCGCCGGCCGCTTCGACGCCGTACAGTTTGACCGTCTCGTCATCGATGAACGGATAAAACAGGCCGATCGCGTTCGAGCCGCCGCCGACGCAGGCGACCAGCGCATCGGGCAGGCGCCCTGTCATGTCCTGGCATTGCTGCTTCGCTTCGCGGCCGATAATGGTCTGAAAGTCGCGGACCATCGCCGGATACGGGTGCGGTCCTGCGACCGTGCCGATGATGTAGAAAGTGTTGTCGACATTGGTGACCCAGTCGCGCAGGGCTTCGTTCAGCGCGTCTTTCAGCGTTTTCGAGCCGGATTCGACCGCGACGACCTTAGCGCCTAAAAGCTTCATCCGGTATACGTTCAGCGATTGGCGCGCGACATCGACCGCGCCCATGTAGACCACGCATTCGAGGCCGAGGCGGGCGGCGACGGTCGCGGTCGCGACGCCGTGCTGGCCGGCGCCGGTTTCGGCGATGATCCGGGTCTTGCCCATGCGTTTGGCCAACAAGGCCTGGCCGACCGTGTTGTTGATCTTGTGCGAGCCGGTATGGTTCAGGTCTTCGCGTTTCAGATAAATCTGCGCGCCGCCGAGTTCGCGGCTCCAGCGCTCGGCATGATACAGCGGTGACGGCCGGCCGACATAATGCTGCAAATCGTCATCCAGTTCGGCCAGGAATTCCGGGTCCTGCATATAGCGATGATAAGCTTCATTGAGTTCCTGGATCGGCAGGATCAGCGTTTCCGCGACGAAGGTTCCGCCGTAAGGGCCGAAATGGCCCCGAGCATCGGGCATATTGTATTTATCTGTCATAATTTGTTCTGTCACCCTTATTAACTTCTGTCAAAAATGCCGCCATTCTGGCCGCATCCTTGACACCTTTGGCCGCTTCCACCCCGCTGCTGACATCCAGCGCATAAGGTTTGACCGTCCGTACCGCATCATAGGCGTTCTCCGCATTCAACCCGCCCGCCAAAATGATCGGCAAGCCGCAGTGTTCGGGAATCCTGTTCCAATCGAAAAGGCTGCCGGTGCCGCCTTTCGCATCCGGATGCCAGGCATCCAAAAGCAAGCCCGCCGCATCGTAATAGTGCCCTGCCAGTGCCGCAATATCGGTTTCAGGTCTGACCCTGACCGCCTTGATATAGCGTTTATTGTAAATCCGGCAGGCATCGCTCGGTTCGTCGCCGTGAAACTGCAGGCAATCGATCGGCACTTTCTGCAAAATCTCGCGTATCCTGGCTTCCTCTTCGTCGACAAACAACGCGACGACCGTCGTAAACGCGGGCAGGGCGGCGGTTATCCGCAGCGCCTGATCGATGTCGACATTCCTAGGGCTTGGCGGATAAAACACCAACCCGATCGCATCGGCCCCGAGCCTGGCGGCCTGTACCGCATCCTCGGCGCGAGTAAAACCGCAAATTTTAACGCGAGTTCGCATAAAGTGATATGGGAATTTATGAAAAAAACCAAGCCCTATAGGATAACATAAATCGATTGGCCGGCCGGGCTCGATTATTGGGCGGTTTTGGAGGGAGGAGATTTTTTTCGCTACGCGCCGAAAACGCACCGGTTTGGCGGTCAGGCTTGCGGAAGCCGGCCTCGATTGAGCATTGCGAGATTGCGCCATTTGCTTAAATCAACGCATCCATTACAATGGACGGTTTGTTGCGTCGGCAAAACAGGCGGGTTGATCTGATGCCGACGCGGATAGCCGGAAAACACAGATGAAAAAATTAAAATGCGCGGTGATCGGCACGGGGTATCTCGGCAAGTTTCACGCGGAAAAATACGCCTCGCTGCCGGATGCGGAACTGGTCGCGGTCGTCGATATCGATGAAACCGCGGCTCATAACATCGCTGACAAACACGGCGCCAAGGCGTTGACCGATTACCGGGAACTCCTGGGTCAGGTCGATGCGGTCAGCGTGGTCGTGCCGACGACGCTGCATCACAGCGTGTCGAAGGATTTTCTCTTGGCCGGCGCGCATGTGCTGGTCGAAAAGCCGATCACGGTCACGCTCGAAGAAGCCGACGAACTGATCGCGATTGCAAAAGAGAAAAAGCGGATTTTGCAGGTCGGCCATCTGGAGCGCTTCAACCCGGCCGTGCTCGGGCTCGATAAAGAAGAAAAGCCGCTGTTCATCGAGTCGCACCGGCTGGCGCCGTTCAATCCGCGCGCGAACGATGTCAGCGTCGTGCTCGACTTGATGATTCATGACATCGACATCATCCTGGCGCTGGTCGATTCGGAAGTCGAACGGATCGACGCGAGCGGCACCGCCGTCTTAACCCAGGGCACCGACATCGCGAACGCCCGTTTGCAGTTCAAGAACGGCTGCGTCGCGAATGTGACCGCGAGCCGGATCAGCATGAAGCTGGAGCGCAAGATGCGGCTGTTCCGGCCGTCGTCCTATGTATCGGTCGATTTCCAGAACCGTGTGCTGACCAAGCACCGCACCGGCGACAAAGAAATGTTCCCCGGCATTCCGGAGATCGTGACCGAAGAATCGGTGTTCGCGACCAGCGACGCCTTGCTCGAAGAAATCAAACATTTTATCGCCTGCATCCAAAGCGGCGAAAAACCGCTGGTGCCGGGAGAAGCCGGGAGAAGGGCGCTCGCGACCGCGATCAGGATTACGGAGCTGCTAAATTAAGATCTGATGTTACGCATTGTCCACAAAAAACACGAAAGGCACGAAAAATTTCATAACTCAATCCGGTCAGCCGTTGCTTTCGGATAGTGGTCAAAGTTGAGCAGCAAGTCCAGGTGCATTGCCGTCGCTTTCAGGTAATTCAGCACTGCGCCTTTATGCACTCACGGTGCAGCGAAAAGCGCTTTTATTTCAACAATGATGGAGGCGTAACAAGTTTTGTAACTGCCTTCTTTGCATCAAATTTCCTTATCCATTTTTTCGTGCTTTTTGAGTTTTTCGTGGATATTTAATCGTGCGTAACATCAGTTAAGATTATGCGTAGGGTGGATAAGCGAAGCGCATCCACCACTGTGGGCCAGCGTTGGTGGATGCGCTTCGCTTATCCACCCTACCTAGAAAGGAATTTTCTCGGTGGACATTACTGAATTTAGAGACATTTAGGAAGATAACATGATACCAATGGTAAACCTGAAGGCGCAGTACGCTGAAATCAAGGACGAAGTCGAGCGCGGCCTGGCCGAAACGATCGCGAACTGCTCGTTCATTCTGGGCCCGAACGTGCAGGCTTTCGAACAGGAATGCGCCGATTATCTGGGCGTCAAGCATGCTATCGGCGTCGCCTCCGGCACCGATGCGCTACACCTGGCGCTGATCGCGGAAGGCATCGGGCCCGGCGATGAAGTGATCACGACCGCGTTCACCTTCATCGCGACCGCCGAGGCGATCTGCTATGTCGGCGCGAAGCCGGTGTTTGTTGACATCGACCCGCTTACCTTCAACATCTCGCCGGAGGCGATCGAGAAGGCGATTACGCCGAAGACCAAGGCTATCATGCCGGTGCATCTGTTCGGCCAGCCGGCCGATATGACGCGGATCGCCGACATTTGCAAGCAGTACGATCTGAAACTGATCGAAGACTGCTGCCAGTCTTTCGGCGCCTCGATCAACGGCAAACAGACCGGCGCGATCGGCGATGCGGGCGCTTACAGCTTCTTTCCGAGCAAAAACCTCGGCGCCTACGGCGACGGCGGCCTGGTCGTGACCAACTCCGATGCCGCCGCCGAAACGCTCAAGATGCTGCACAATCACGGCTCGAAAGTGCGCTATTATCACGACATCATCGGCTACAACAGCCGACTGGATGAAATGCAGGCGGTGATTTTGCGCGCCAAGCTGAAGCGCATTGACCGCTACAATCAGGCGCGCCGCCGTGCCGCGCATCTGTATTCGGAGCTGATGGCCGATCTGCCGTTGGCGACGCCTTTTGAGGACGGCGTCGGCGAGCACGTGTATCACCAATACACCTTGCTATGCGACCGCCGCGACGAGGTGATGAAGGCCTTGCAGGAAAAGCAGATCGGCTGCGCGGTGTATTATCCGGTGCCGTTGCATCGGCAAAACGTGTTCAAGGAAGCCTGCGCCGGCGTCAAACTGCCGGTGACCGAACAGGTCGCGGCGAACTGTTTGTCTTTGCCAATCTGTTCGGAGCTGGACGAGTCAACGATCAGAATGATCGTGGCGGTGATCCGCGGGGCATTGCAGGGCTGATCGGCCGGGCGGGCGGCGCTTTGCCGCCCGCTAGCGAAGTAGGATAGGGGCGTCAAGCGCTCGCCGTGCCCCCCAAGTGCCGCCAAAGCATCTTGAAGGTCGGCGTCAGCTCTAAGTCATCGGCCTGCACGCGGGCGTCGATCTCGCCGGGCGTAAACCAGTCGCCGGCGTCGATCTCGTCCGCCGCCAGTACAAACGGGCCGTTATGCATGATCCGATAGACCTGGACGAACTCCATGCCGTTTTCAAGGGTTGGCGGAAGCTTGAGCATCGGCGCGATCGGGCCGTCGTGCTCGACGCCGAGTTCCTCGCGCAGTTCCCTGAGCGCGCTGGCATCATAATCTTCATGCGCATCGACGTGCCCTGCGGCCGAGGTATCCCAGAGCCCCGGATTCAGGTCCTTGCTCATCGAGCGTTTTTGTAGGAACAGGCGGCCGGATTCGTCGAATACCAGAATATGCACCGCACGGTGCATGAGGCCCGTTGCATGCACGATGTGCCGGGCGCAGGTGTCGATGACGTTGTCGTCTTGATCGACGATCGCGAGAAGTTCTTGATGAGGGAGTGGCTTCATGATTTTATGTCTGCGGATCGTGCGTTTCCGGTAAGCCTTCGCGGCGGAAGCGCGGCGCCATTTGGCCATTTCGGTCAGGCCGATAATGGGGATAAGTGGGCGAGGGCAATATGACAGCATAAGGTCTCCGCCCGCGCCCAGAGGGCGCGGGCGGATGGCACGGAGGATGCTTAAACTGCCTTTCCGGCTTCTGTTGCAGAGGGAACTTCGATCAAGCGTCCTGATTTGCAATCATAGATATAACCGTAAACCGGAATGTCGCGCGGCACCAAAGGGTGATTCCTGATACGGGTAACGTCTTCGAGCACGCTTTGTTCCTGGTTCGGGATCGTCAGCCAGTCGATATAATTGCCTTCGGCGGAGCCCGGACCCTGGCCGCTGTCATGCCAGCCGCTGGCGTCGATCGACGCGGTTTTCAGGCTGCTGTTCAGCAGGCGGCGCATGATGTCGTCGGTAAAGGTCTCCATACCGCAATCGGTATGATGCACCACGAACCATTCGCGGGTGCCGAGCAGTTTGTAGGAAATGACCAGCGAGCGGATCGCATCGTCGCTGGCGCGGCCGCCGGCATTGCGGATCACGTGGGCGTCGCCTTCGGACAGGCCCGCATACTTGGCCGGATCGAGGCGGGCGTCCATGCAGGTCAGAATCGCGAAGTGCCGGCCCGGCGGCATCGGCAAATTGCCTTTATCGCCAAAATTGTTGGCATAGTTGCGGTTGGCGGCTAGAACTTCATTCAGTATTTTGCTCATGAGTGCCTCTTATCGTTATTATTTAGGATCGAAAATCGGTTGATATAAAAAAACCGCTTGGTCTTGTCTCTTTCGATGCACAGGGCCAAGCGGCTTCTTCTAACTATCTCCGCTGCGCAATATACCCGACTAAACCCAGACTTTAAATAGAGTTAAAAATTTATAAAATATAAATCTATAGTTTATAGTTGGCAGCCATGGACAAATTGAACAATATGCGGGTATTTTGCCGTATCGTCGAACTCGGTACTTTCGCGGCGGTTGCGCGCGAAATGAATCTGTCCGCGATGATGATAACCAAATACATGGCGCAACTGGAAGAATCGCTCGGCGTTGCCTTGCTGAACCGGACGACGCGCCAGATCAGCCTGACCGAGGCCGGAGAGATTTACTATCACCGCGGCAAGCAATTGCTGGACGATTTTCTGGAACTGGACGAATCGACCTCGCAGCTCGGCAGAAACGTGCGCGGGGTGTTGAAAATCATAGCGCCGATCGACTTCGGCGGCTTGTTCATGGTGCCGGCGATCGAGGCCTATCAGCGCGAGTACCCGGACGTCAAAATTTTGATGACCTTGCGCAACAGTCATGTGAATCTCGGCGAGGGCAATTTCGATCTGTCGATTCTGGTCACCGATACCCTGGACCTCGGCGTGGTGGCCCGGAAAATCGCCGAGACGCGTCTGTGCGTTTATGCGTCGCCGGAGTATATCGCAGCGCACGGCAAACCGGAACGCATCGAGGAACTCAGCGAACACAGCTGCCTGCATTACATGGATACGCCACACCGCGATTACTGGATTTTCCATGCCGGCAACGACGAGGTCAAGATCAAAACGAATTGGCATTTCGCCTCGAACAACGGCCGCGCCCTGTGCCAGGCCGCGGCGTTGGGCATGGGCATTACCCAGGCGCCGGAATTTTCGGTCGCGAATTATCTGGCGGAGGGCAAACTGGTCGAAGTGTTGCAGGCATTTCGGATTCCGTCGCTGGCGATTTATGCGACTTATTTGCAGCGGCGCTTTTTGCCGGCCAAACTGACCACGTTTGTCGATTTTATGGTCCGTTATTTCGCGGAAAACAGTCCGTCCGGCGCGGACCGGACGATTTGACAAGCGGCCTGATGCTGTCGCCGAGTCTTTAATCAACAACCTAAAACAGAATGGCAAGAAGAAGCCAACATACACTCCCAGAAATCAAGGCCATGGTGCTTCAGGCCGCCGAAACGCTGGTCGCCGAAGAAGGCAGCAAGGCGCTGACGATGCGCAATGTCGCGTTCGAAATCGGCTATACGGTCGGCAGCATCTATATGGTGTTCGAGAACATGAACGATCTGGTGCTGCAATTGAACGCCCGCACGCTCGATGCGTTGAGCGAGCAGTTCGACAACATGCCGCCTCAAGCGCCGGCACAGACGATCGAAGCGATCGCGGAGATTTACCTGAACTTTGCCGACCGCCACTTCAATTGCTGGAGTCTTATCTTCGAGCATCGCCAGCCGGAGGGCGGGGAACTACCGGACTGGTACCAAGAAAAAATCGAACGCGCGTTTTCGCGTTTCGAAGCGGAATTCAAACAACTGGCCGAGGACCGAAGCGAGGCGCAGGCCAAACAGGCCGCGCGGACGTTATGGGGCGGCATCCACGGTATCTGCATGTTGTCGCTGACCGGCAAGTTCGCGGCCGTCGGCGCGGACGACATGAATGCGAGCGTGAAGCTGCTGGTTAGGCACTTCCTCGACAGTTGGCGGCGTCAGGACAGGCGGTAGATTTCTCCACGCTGCCGGTGGAACTTACCGTTTTGCTGAAGAGTGGAGAACGTTGCGGCACTTTTCCGGTCTATTATCCATCTGTATGAAGCAAACCGATGGAGGCTCCGATGCGTTTACTCTCCGTGCTGACGCTCAGCATCACCGCGTTGTTTGCGCAGGCGCAAACAACGGCCGCCCCCGAGACGAATCCCCCGGCAGCCAATCCACTGCTCGGTCTGCCGCCGGTACCGATTCCGGCCGACAATCCGCAGACGCCGGCGAAGATCGCGCTCGGCGACAAGCTTTTCCATGACGCGCGCTTCTCGATCGACGGCACGGTCAGTTGCGCGACCTGCCACAGCGAAAAACACGCGTTCACCGACGGCAAGCAATTCTCGACCGGCCATCATGGCCTGACCGGCACGCGCAACGCGCCGACCGTGGTCAATGCGGCGTTTTACACCTCGCAGTTTTGGGACGGCCGCGAGCCCGATCTGGAAGGCCAGTCCAAACAGCCGCCCGTCAATCCGGTCGAAGGCGGCCTGGCCAATCATGAACCGATCCTGCAGATCGTGCGCACCGATCCGGACTACAAAAAAGCGTTTACGGAAGTGTTCGGCGTCGCTGACGCGAAGTTGACGATGGACCATGTCGCGAAGGCTATCGCAAGTTTCGAACGTTCCATCGTGTCCGGCAACTCGCCCTTCGACCGCTATTACATCCAAGGCGACAAGCGCGCGTTGAACGCGGCGCAAGTGCGCGGCTTCCAGTTGTTCATCGACCAAGGCCGTTGTGTTTCCTGTCACACGATCGAAAACGATCAGGCCCTGTTCACCGACAGCAAGTTCCATAACATCGGCATCGGCATCAATGCGATTCAGGACGATGTGCCGCGTCTGGCCGGCGCCTTTCTGGAGGCGAAAGCGAAGGGCGGCGACGTCGATCAAATCGTGCTGACCGAGAAGAAGTCCTCCGAACTCGGCCGTTTCGCGGTGACCGACAAGATGACCGCGATCGGCGCGTTCAAAACGCCGACCCTGCGCAATATCGACCTGACTGCGCCTTACATGCACGACGGCAGTCTGAAAACGCTGAAAGAGGTGGTGATTCATTACAACAACGGCGGCGTGACGCCGGTCGACGCGAAGGTCAACGATTTTCTGAGCGGCGGCATTCGGCCCTTGAATCTGACCGAGGCGCAGATCAATGATCTGGTCGAATTTCTGAAAGCGCTGACCAGCCCGCAGTTTGCTCAAGCCGTCACAGCCGCAGCCCCACAGGAGACAGGACATGTATCACATTAATCGCAGCCGCCGCCATTTCCTGCAAACCTCCGGCGCCCTGGCGCTCGGCAGCACCCTGCCGATCAGCCTGGTCGAACTGGCCTTTGCCGATGCGCAGCAGAACTTCACCTTTGCATATATATCGGATGCGCACATTCAACAGATCAAAGGTAACCGTTTCGTCAGAAACTGGGACCGCGGCCTGATCCGCGCGGTCGCCGAAACCAATCTGCTGAATCCGAAGCCGGACTTCGTGATGTTCGGCGGCGATCTCGCGCAATTGGGCTCGGCGCCGGAGCTCGATCACGGCGCCGAGATCCTATCCGCGCTGAAATACAAAACCCGCTATGTGATGGGCGAGCACGACTATTATCTGGACCTTGGCGCCTACTGGGAAAAACTTTTCGGGCCGCAGTATCACAGTTTCGACCACAAGGGCGTGCATTTCATCGTGCTGAACAGCATCCGCACCTACGACGACTGGACCTACCACCGCTGGCCGACGGCCGAGCAGCGCATGCTCGAAATGGCCGGGCTCGACAATCCGAACAGCTCGCCGTTCATGGTCGGCGAAGAGCAGCGGCAATGGCTCAAAAAGGATCTGGCCAAGATACCGAAGACGACCCCGGTCGTGGTGTTTTCGCATTCGCCGCTGCAAAAGATCTACAAGGGTTGGAATTTCTGGACCGAGGATGCGGAGCAGATTCAGGCGCTGTTGAAGCCTTTCAACAAGGTGTCGGTGATCTACGGCCATGTGCACCAGATCCAATACAACCAGGTCGGCAATATCAGCTTCCATTCGGTGATGGCGACCGCTTGGCCGTGGCCGTATCCGCAGGCCTATGCGCAGGCCGAGCAATACCTGCCGAAGCTGACCGTGCCGATGAACCGCTCCGACCCGTTCTTCGAGCGCGATGCGACTGGCTGGCAGTTCATCAATGTCGCGAACGGTCACGTCGATCTCAATTACCTGCTGCCCGAAAACACCGACCGCAGCGTGGGCTTCGATAAGGACGCAAAAAATCCGGTCGATAAGCAATACCAGTCCGAAGGCGCGCGAATTCCGCCGCAAAGCCATTTTTAATCCGTCGGGGAGAAAACATTATGAAATGCTCGTACACAAAAAAATCGGTGTTGGGGCTGGCGGCGCTGATGGTCGCGGCTTCGGTTCAGGCCGACGAATTTACCAAGGGCGATCTGGAGCGCTGGCAAGGGCAATTCATGGAGGTCGTGAAACAGGGCAGGGAACTGTGGACCAGCCCGAAGCTCGGCACGAACGGCGTCGCCTGCGGGCAATGCCATCCGAACGCAGCGAACACGCATCCCGAAACTTATCCGAAATTCCAGAAACAGATCGGCAAGGTGATCCCGCTGTGGGAAATGATCAACTGGTGTTTGCGCAATCCTTTGGAAGGCCAGCCGTTAGCGGCGGATGATCCGAAGATGATCGCGTTGCAGGCGTATGTGACTTATGAGCGGCGCGGAGTGAAGCTGGAGCCGGGTAAACATTGAGCTGTAGGGGGCGCACCACGCACCATTCAATAAATCTGGTGGAATATTTGACCCGTTCTCAGCATTCAGGCTACCAATCTATTCCGATTGCCAAGGTTTCTAGCTTGAATTGGCATCAAAAAGGGGCGCAATGCGTCCCCTACCTGACTCGTTCCCGTGCGCCGCGCGGGAATGCAGTCACGACGCGCCTGCGTCGCGATACGGGACGCAGGCGCGTCCGCACTGGGTTACCACGTGGCACGTGGGAACCAGAAAAAGGCTAGATACGTTGTATTTCACTGGTACTTAAATGTCAGCTTTTATTTCCGTTAACATTTGAGCGATCATTTTTTCTTTCACTCCATCTGTTAGCCCATACTTTACAGAAACCTCATCAGTTATCCGATTAACCTTATTCTCTACTTGTCTAAAGTATGCGTGGGTAGTTTCCAGTTCTGAGATCATTTCTA
>Ga0207967_1000262_pt1 | contig 21668 bp, 24 predicted proteins | sample LakWasMet20_HOW5_2_FD_183866 | JGI IMG/M metagenome (GOLD analysis project Ga0207967, IMG submission 183866) | Freshwater sediment methanotrophic microbial communities from Lake Washington under simulated oxygen tension - Sediment Metagenome... | ecosystem: Environmental > Aquatic > Freshwater >...
CTCCACACTTGTCGCTTCTTCAAACGCGTGCGGCAGAATTTCCAGAAACACCGCGCCCAACATTGCGCCAATCGCATAACTGACCAGCATAGGAATCCAGGCCGTGCGTAAATTAAGCGCAAAAACTGCCGCCAGAGAGACGCTCAGCAAGCCACCGGCAAAGCTGGTGACGATAATCCAGGTCAGAATGGAAAAATCAGGAATGGTCATGCGGCACTTGAAAGAAATGAATAGCCGCCATTATAACTTAGACGACTATCATTTAGAAAAAGGTTCAAACCTAAGAACGCGTTAATTGATGCCGCCGTCGCGAGCAAAACGTGGCAATCCACAACCCCTAGCTATTCTCCAGCCAAATCATGCTTGCCATGCGTCCGGTGACATTATCGCGCCGGAACGAAAAAAAACGCGCCTCATCGCTATAGGTGCAGAAATCCTCATTCACACTCGCACCGTAAACCTCCGTCACACCCAAAGCATTTAAGCGCTGCCTTGCAATTAAATACATATTGCACAACCATTTATCGCCATAGCGCTTGAATGCCTGCTCGGCTTGGCTATCATGCACTAAAAACTGTACTTTGACGTCATCGCCCACCTCAAAGGCATTCGGGCCAATAGCGGGCCCCAGCCAGACAAGAATCTCGCCCGCCGGTACCTGCATTTTTGCAACAGCAGCCTCAATCACCCCATCACACAGACCGCGCCAACCTGCATGTACTGCAGCGACAACTGTGCCTTTTTTATCGCAAAGCAATACCGGCAGGCAATCTGCCGTCATCGTCACGCAGACTACATTTGGCTTGGTAGTAAACGATGCATCCGCATTCTGCAGGCAACTGCTAACGGCCGCATCAATCACCTCAACCCCATGCACCTGATTCACCCACACTGGCTCACTTGGTAAATACGGGCTTAATAACTGACGATTTTTAGCCACGGCAATCGGATCATCATTAACATGAGCCCCCAAATTCAAACTGGCATAAGGGGCGATACTCACCCCGCCTGCGCGAGTGGTTTGCAAGGCTTTAATATGTCCGGGTACCGGCCAATTCGGTTTAATAAAATACAAATCAGTGTTCATAGTCGAATTCTATCCAAAGTAAACCCAATTACATAATCTTTAAATAAGTTGCAATACATACCCCCAATGTTTGTTTATCTACAAACAGCACCTAACGCGCGTATTTATTTTATAAATTATTTACATCAACCAAAAGTAAATGGTAAATTTTCCCTTATTTTGATATATTTAATAATATGTACCAAAAGATGAACACCAATCATCACTCACAATAAAAAATAAATGAAAATGGATCAAAAAATTATTACTGAAAACCATTCAAAAGCTCAAACTCCTGACGGAAAATCATGGACTGCTTACAAATGGTTAATGTTGTTACTGCTCTTTATACTAATCCCCATATCGCTTGCCTGCTGTAGCAGCTCATGGCCGCTGAGACTGTTTGTTTCAGGCCTTGCGCTTGTCTACATTGCATCTCAAATCTTATTAACCAGAAGCTATAACATCTACCACGATGATATCGGCATTTGGGCTTATTCAGGCATTTTTCCCTGGGGTAAAGGAGCAATCGAGGTCAAATGGCACGACCTGGATGAGGCCGTGTATTTTCATAAATGCTGGAGCTGGCTATTCATATCCTGTTCAATTCGCATAGGACATCAGTTCAAAAAATCAAGTAAAACTTCACTCACGCATATGCATAAAAATAAAGAAACAAACTTAAAAATCAATGATCGGCATCAAGAGCTTGTCAACACTGACGGGCTTTAGTAAATATCACCACCCCATCGATAAAACATTAAGCTTTGAGAATGAAGCGCGGAATTCTCAATAGTCATAATTTAAGCCCGCGTATAATTATTAGGAGATTTATATGGCTGATATTAAAGTAAACATGCAACAGTGGAATTCCGTTTCTATAGCAGACCAAGAAATAATCATAAAAGGCTTACGTGAATCTGGTGCTTTAAAAATCGGAGATAATATCGTAGCTGACCCAGCTGTGCAGCCATTTGATGAGAACGCTCACTTTGTACTAAAGTGGAACCCGTTTGAAGATTTATGCAAAATGGCTTGCGACACGGCAGCTGCGGCTGCCTTTACATGGTGTTCTGCAAACACAGCAGGCGCGGCCACAGTCGTATGTATGGCAGCTGCAGAAGCAGCTCGCAATGCATGCCGCGACAACTGTTAATCAAATCCTCTTGCATTAAAAAAGAAAATAATAATGGACAGACCATGATTTCTTGTTAACTTTATAATATGTTAAATCTAGAAAACATGGCCTGTCCCCTATTGTTCACTATAACCGACGAAATTATTATTGAAATTGCCAAGACAACTCTATCAGGAAAACTGATCCGAAATATATTGACGCCTTATCGCATCACGGATACACATTCACCAACCAGATTAATATTCGTAACCTTGCACAAACATTATCCTAAGACTGTACTCCCAATAATACTTGACCATAAAGCTGGCCACACTCATGAGTTTGCATATGGGTTCAATTAAACAAAAATGCCCATTACTCCTTTTCATTTTGGTCCTGGCGCTGCAATTCATGCCATTGCACCTAAACATGTCAGCTTTTTAGCCTTCTGCTCTGCCAATGTACTCATCGACAGTGAGCCGCTTTATTACATGACCACAGGGCAGTATCCTCTACACAGGTTTTTTCATACTTACATTGGCGCTACTATCATCATCGTTGCTACTGCGCTTATTTTCTTTGCCGCCTTAAAGCTGGCTTCACGGGTAAGGTTACCTAATTTATTTCAATGGCAAAGTTTAAATCCGCTCCCCATCTGGCTGGGCGCAGCGGCTGGCAGCTATTCCCACATTGTATTTGATAGTGTGATGCACTCTGACATTGCTCCACTTTCCCCTTTCAGTGAAGTTAACATGCTTTATCAGCTTGTTCAACTTGGTGAGTTGCATCTTTTTTGTGTATTTGCTGCTGTGTCAGGTTTAGTTATACTTGGTATTCGCCGGTTAATTAAGGCCAGGCATTCAGGCTAATCACTTAACCAGGCCTGACTAATAACTAAAATGCGCTACTCGATTCAACTTTAAGCCACTAAAGAAAGAGATCCATGTCACCTTTGACTCATCAAACTCTATTATTCATTCATCTCACTGGCGTCATCGTGTGGGTTGGCGGCATGTTTTTCGCCTACTTCTGCTTGCGTCCCGCAGCAGGTGCGCTTTTAAATCCACCTGAACGCCTACCGCTTTGGGTTGCAACTTTCCGTCGTTTTCTTGCGTACAGTGCAGCGGCTGTTGTACTTATTCTCGTCAGTGGCATGATCATGCTCACCAGCTTTGGCCTATCGCAAGCTCCAGCAGGCTGGCACGCAATGCTGACTCTCGGCCTCGTTATGGCTGTGGTGTTTTTCATCGTGTACTTTGTGCTATATCCAAGGCTGGCCGCCCACTGTACGGCCTCGTCGTGGCCTGCTGCAGCCAACGTACTCAACAACATTCGCCGCCTGGTCGCATTGAACCTGGTACTCGCGCTATGCACCATCATTGCAGCAATGTCGGCAAGATAGGGAAACGCAATGAACCACTTCAAAAAGTACGTCATACGTTAGGTTTTTATGATTCAGATTGAATATCGTCACAATATCCCACTTATCCCTACAGACGTAGCTGCGGTGTTTGATGCTTCCGGCATTCGCCGCCCTACGGCAGATTTGGCACGGATCGAGCGCATGTTTGCAAATGCCAATCTCGTAATTTCTGCCTGGCATGAAAACAAGCTGGTCGGGGTGTGTCGGGCACTGACTGATTTCAGTTATTGCTGTTATTTATCTGACCTGGCAGTGGATAAATCCTATCAAAAACATGGCATTGGTAGGGAGCTTATCACGCACGTGCAGCAGGTGATTGGCGATGAGGTGGCGCTGATTTTATTATCAGCGCCTGAAGCAATGGAGTATTACCCAAAAGTCGGGTTCGAGAAGGTTGAAAATGGGTTCATCATCAAACGCATACGCTAGACTAAATCCGCAGCCATAACATCAAGCAGGGCTGGCTTGAACCAGCCCTTTAATCCAAAGCTTCAGCACACAGCTGCAACACTGGACTACTCTTCTTCCTGATCCAAGTCTAAATCATCGTCTTCGTCCAGGTCATTGAACTCATCATCTTCGTCGTATTCATAGTCTTCATCGGCAAGGTATGGCTCCATGCTCAATTCAAACTCCTCTTCATCGCTGACGTCTTCATGCCGCATGGCTTCCAGCAGCACTTTCATGTCATCTGCCAGCTCAATTTGCCACTCTATAAACTCGTTGGTATCAGGATGGATCAAGCCTAATTTAATGGCATGCAGTGCCTGGCGATTAAAGTTACTGACGGCATCACGCAGCGTTTGAGTCATGGAGCGGATTGGCACAATACCGCGATAGCCATAGACAGGGTCGCCCACCAACGGGGCTTTGAGGTACTGCATATGCACACGAATCTGGTGCGTGCGGCCTGTTTCCAGATTACAGCGCAGATAGGTCTGCACCGAGAAGCGTTCCAATACTTCATAACGCGTCACTGCCGGCTTGCCCATGCGGTTAATCGCCATTTTAGTGCGGGAACGCGGGTCACGCCCTATCGGCTGGTCAACAGTGCCATTGCGCCATAGCTGCCCCCACACGATGGCGCGGTATTCGCGCTTGACCGTACGCGCCTGCAGCTGGCGCACCAGGTGCGTTTGCGCATTCAAGGTTTTAGCGACCACCAGCAAGCCGCTGGTGTCTTTATCCAGCCGATGCACGATACCTGCACGCGGCACATCATGTAATTGCGGCGCATGAAACAGCAAAGCGTTGAGCAATGTACCTTCCCAGTTACCGGCTGCCGGGTGTACCACCATGCCCGCAGGTTTATTAATCACCAGAATATGATCATCTTCATAAACAATGTTCAGCGGTATATCCTGCGCCTTAAAAGCATGCTGCTCGGGCTTTGCCTGTACTTCAACCAGAACGCGCTCGCCGCCCCACACTTTGGTCTTGGAGGTGCTGGCATTTCCATCAACAGTCACCAGGCCTTCTTTGATCCATGCCTGCAAGCGTGAGCGCGAGTGTTCAGGCAGCAAGCGCTGCAAAGCGACATCCAGTCTTAAACCGCCTAAGTCATGTGGTACAGTTAATGTGAGGGAATTACTAAGAGATTGTGGAGTAGCGTCTGTCATCGGTTATAATTGCTGCAAATTCATAAAGGTGGTTTGGCATGAAGTATATCTTAATTTTAACATTTACCTTGTTACTCAATGCTTGTGCGATTTTCGGTGCGCCTACCGAGCTTGATGATACCAAGGGCTTATCTGCGGAGCGCATCTATCAAATGGGTGCAGCAAAAATGACCGACAGGGATTACGTGAAGGCTATTGAATATTTCACAAAACTGGAGTCACGTTACCCGCATGGTAAATATGCAACGCAAGCACAGCTGGAAACTGCTTACGCGCACTATAAAAAGCAAGACCCGATTTTAGCCGTTGCCGCAGCAGACCGTTTTATAAAACTGCATCCTAACCATCCCAATGTCGATTACGCTTACTACTTAAAAGGCCTGGCGATTTTCACTGAGCGCGGCATTATCGAAAAAGCAACCAAACAACAGGTAAGTGACCGTGATCCGCGTGCACTGCGTGATTCTTTCATGACATTTAAAGATCTGATTACGCGCTTTCCGAAAAGCCGTTATGCCAAGGATGCCGCGCAGCGCATGGTATATCTGTCCAACAGCCTTTCAGAGCATGAACTGCACGTTGCACGCTACTATATGAAGCGCCAGGCTTACCTGGCGGCGGTTAACCGTACCAAATATGTCATTGAAAACTATACACAATCACCTGGTGTTGAAGAAGCACTGGTTATTCAAATCAGTGCGTATGACTTACTGGGAGTGGAAGATCTTAAAAATGACACGCTGCGCGTGCTGAAACAGAACTACCCTGACAGTGCATTGTTAAACAAGAATGCACCGTCTGATGAGCGTATCTGGTGGAAATTCTGGGAAAGCATGTACTAAACTAAATTATTGAAACCCAGTCCAATATAGCCTATGAACTACTTTAATAAACTTCCGGGATTTATTAAAACACCATCAGGGGTTGAATGGGTTCTTCTGAAAAAGTTACCGTTAATCTTTGCAGTGTGTGCAGCAATACCATGCACTGCAATATTGCTGCTTTATTTCGGCAACCAGACACTTAGTCCGCAACAGCTGAAAACAATCTACCTGTGCCTTGGCATACTCTTCAGTATTTTTTTCTTTGTTGGGGCAGCCGCAATCGGCTGTATCGTCGTAATGATTATGAAGGGGCCTGCCTATGTGGCAGACCCTTATGAATTACCTAAAGAAAACAAAAAGCTAGAGCAATTCCCGAATAACTAACCCGTCATCCGGCTATTGCCCGATCAACCTTGATTAACGCTTTGTAGCTTTCCTGTCTTTCTCTTCCACATCTTTCTTGGCTTTAAGCTCAGCACGCTGCGCGGTTTTACGGCGGCGCATACTTACGATACCCTCGCCCGGCTTGCGTTTATCTTCATCCTCAGCAAACGGGTTGCTGCCCTGCTTATACTGTACGCGTAATGGCGTGCCTGAAAGCTGGAAGGTTCTGCGGAATGTTTTTTCAAGAAAACGCGTATAGGCATCCTTTACGCCATCCACATGACTGCCGTGAATAACGACGATAGGCGGATTGCTGCCACCCTGATGTGCATAGCGCAGTTTAGGGCGTATGCCTTTGCTTATAGGCGGCTGATGCTGCTGCAATGCATCTATCAGCACACGTGTCAGCTGCGGTGTGGCCAATTTAGCAAATGCGGCTTTATAGGCTATATCTACTGACTTGAATAACTCCGGCAGGCCTTTTTTACGCAATGCCGAAATATAGTGGAACTCGGCGAAATCAAGGAACATCAGCTTGCGGTCGATCTCACGCTTGATCCAGTCGCGTTCGTCTTCCTTGAGGCCATCCCACTTATTAATCGCGACAACCAGCGCACGCCCGGCATCCAATATGTAAGCTGCCACATGCGCATCCTGCTCGGTGATGCCTTCCTGCGCATCCACCACCAGAATCACTACATTGGCATCTTCAATGGCCTGAATCGTTTTAATGACAGAGAACTTTTCAATCGCTTCAAACACGCGGCCGCGCTTGCGCACACCGGCGGTGTCAATCAGCGTGTAGTGCTTGCCGTTCTTTTCCAGATCAATATGAATGGAGTCACGTGTAGTGCCTGGTTCATCAAACGCAATCACGCGATCTTCACCCAACAGTGCATTCACCAATGTAGATTTACCCACATTCGGGCGCCCGACGATCGCAACCTTAGGGATTTTATCGCCGGTATAATCTGTGGTTGGTTCCTCTTCTTCCACCTTGAAGTTAGCCAAGGCTTCTTCGATGATGTCGCGCACGCCTTCGCCATGTGCGGAAGAGATAGATAACGGGTAACCGAGTCCTAATTCATGAAAGTCCGCGCTGACAATTGCTTTTTGCATGCCTTCGGTTTTATTGACGGCCAGCAATACAGGGCATTTGCATTTACGCAGGCGGTTGGCAATATCCATATCCTGCGGTGTCGCGCCCTGGCGACCATCCACTAGAAAGATAACGGCATCGGCTTCATCAATCGCCTGTAGCGTCTGTTTTGCCATCTCTTTAAGAATACCGTCATCGGTATTTGGCTCGAAACCGCCGGTATCCACTACCAGGTAAGGTTGGCTTGCACCTAATCCGCGCCCATAATGGCGGTCACGGGTTAAACCCGGGAAATCCGCAACGAGCGCATCCCGGCTTTTTGTAAGTCGGTTAAATAAGGTTGACTTGCCAACGTTGGGTCGGCCAACCAAAACAATGGTAGGTATCATATGAGCCTTCTATTTAGAGCCTAAGCTAAGAAAACACTGATTAAATGGCTACGCGGGAGAATTACTGCGTTCCGTGCGCCTTGCACTTCATCCCGCTCGCTCAATTAATCAGTGCTTCCCTAAATGATTTTTTATAATCTTATCAAGCTAAGTAATTGATTGAATTGCAGTTGTTTAAGCTCAAAAAGGTCAAAACCTTTTCTCCTGAATACAACTGCTATTTATTTGATCTGTAATGCGTATACAGCTCCGTCGCGCGACTGCGCCAGTAACGTATTGCTGTTAATTAATACCATCTGCGGCAAAATCTGGTTAGCTCCGGTTTTCACTCGCGCTGCGAACGCGCCATCTTCACGGCTTAAAAAGTGTACATTGCCCTCAATATCGCCGACTGCTATCAAAGACCCCAGTGCCAGCGGCGCGGTAAGCTGGCGGTTTTTAAGCGCACCCTGGCGCCAGAATGTTTTACCGGTAGTGTAATCAAGTGCATAAACTGACCCTGCAGCATGGGATACAAATATCCTTGCATCATCAGAAGTCAGGCCAGACAGGCTGGATATATCGCGATTCCATATTACACGGCCGTTTGTTCTATCGACAGCTGCGATACGTCCTTGATACGCGACTGCATACACCAGAGGGCCATCTACAACCGGCAGGCTGGTGATATCTGCGATACGCTCGATTTCGGTGACGCCTTTAGGCTGTGCAACTGAGGCTTCCCACATGATCTTGCCATTATCGGCACGAATAGAAACCAGCTTGCCGCCGGCAAACCCGGCATACACAGCGCCGCTATCCACAACGACACCTGCGCTGCTGCGCAATGTAAGCGCCGGGCCTGTGCGGTCGTAAACCCATTTACGGCTGCCATCATTCGCATTAATACCATAGATACGGTTATCACCGGTACGAACAATTACCAGCCCATCAAAATACTTGGGCGCACTCAGGACTTCACTGCTTAACTTTGATTTCCACTGCAACTTGCCCGAAACATCATAAGCATAGATCGAACCTTTTTGCGTGCCGACAATGGCAAGACTGCCGCCTACCCCTACGCCGCCAGTCAGTTTCTCACCGACATTGATGCGCCATGCCTGGGCACCACTAGTGATATCCAGCTTAGCCAGCTCACCCTCGGCGCTCGCTACATAAGCATAGCCGGCTTCTACCGCCGGCGTAAAATCATAAATACCAGTGCTGCCAAGTTTCGCCTGCCACAGCACTTTCACACTGGCAGTTTCCTTGATTTCAGCCAGAGGCTCTGGCGGCTCGGCCGCTTCACGCCCAAAAACACGTTCAGACAAATCAGTTTTTAAATCCGAGATCGTGCCGCAGGATGCGAGCAATAACAGGCTGCTTAACAACAGCAGTAATTTTGATTTTTTAATGAGTTGCGTCAATTTTTAACCTAAAGCCTCAAGTTTTTGTTGCGTCAATACATGGTATTTGCCCTGAGCATCCAATTTAGTCAGCGCATGCTCATAAGCGGCCTTTGCTTCGGCTTTTTTACCTAATGCAACTAATACATCGCCTTTTAAATCAGAGAACAGGCCATCAAAACCTGCATCATGCTTTGCTTCAAGCAATTTCAGCGCGCCCTGGTAATCTTTTTCTTCAGCCAAAATGTTAGCCAGCTGTAAACTCGCAATCGCGCTTACAGAGGTTTCTTTTGCGTTTTTAACCGCCCACTCCAACTGGGCTTTCGCGCTTTTGGCATCATTGCTGGCATAATTTGCCTTGGCTGCAAACAGTGCGGCACGGCCAGCATATGGGGTAGATGAATACTTGTCCATAATAATGGCCGCTTTTGACTGAATGGTTTTAACGTCTTTTTCATCGGCTACCTGCAATGCCTGGTATTCAGTAGAAGCCTCTACGGCCTGCTTGCCTTGATAAACATTCCAGCCTTGATACGCGGCATAAGCCACCAGCAAACCCAGCACAGTATTGCCTACCAGCTTTCCGTAAGTTTTCCACCACGCTTTTAATTCATCCAACTGCTCTTGTTCTTCTAAATCGTATGCCATTTATATTCCAATCTTATGTAAATCTTTTGATGCGCTGCGCTTTATATTGCTCATTTCCAATGATACTTTTAATTCTAAATGAACCATTCAAATTGTGTTTAAATTATCCGTTCACTACTCTTTTGCCGGGAATCGCCGCCAGCAGGTTCTGCGTATACCCATGTGCAGGCTGTGCATAAATATCCGCCACCGCGCCATGCTCCACCACCTGGCCGTGATACATCACGACCATATCATCCGCGATGTGCCGCACTACACGTAAATCATGGCTGATAAAAATGTAGCTCAACGCCATTTCCTGCTGCAGCTCTTTTAATAGCAGTAAAATCTGCGCCTGTATCGATACATCCAATGCAGAAACAGGCTCATCGCAAACAACCACCTGTGGCTGCAATACCAGAGCCCTGGCAATCCCTATACGCTGCCGCTGTCCGCCTGAAAATTCATGCGGGTATTTTTGCATATCGACTTCAGTCAAGCCAACGCGCTTCAGCATTGCAACTACTTTTTTTTGCTGCTCAGTGGCACTGCCTAAGCCGTGTATCAGCAAACCTTCGCCAACGATCTCGCCCACGCGCATCCGTGGGTTAAGCGACGCAAACGGGTCCTGAAACACCATCTGCAGGTTTTTACGCATTTCCCTTAATGCAGATGGCTGTAGTTTAGCTAGATCCTGGCCTTGAAACAGCACTTCTCCGCTATCCAAGGGTTGCAATTGTAACAGACAACGTGCCAGCGTGGATTTACCACTGCCAGATTCACCTACTACCGCAAGTGTCTTGCCTGTACGCAAGCTGATGCTGACGTCATTTAGCGCCTTTACTTGCGTAGCACCAAAGCCAAACCTGCCGCTCCGCTGCGTGTAGGTTTTAACCAGGTTTTTCGCTACCAGAATGTCTTCACTCATGCATTCCCCTCAACGGTCACCGCCTCTGCCTCTTCATCAGCCAGCCATGCATAATCAATCGGCTTCAGCTGTTTTTTGCCTTCGGCGTCCGGCACGCAGGCCAACAAAGCTTTTGTGTAGGGATGCTGCGGATTACCTAGCACCTGCTCCCTGGTTCCGGCTTCAACTATTTCACCCCTGAACATGACAACGACATTATCTGCAATATCTGCCACTACGCCAAAATCATGTGTAATAAACAGCATGCCCATATTCATACGGGTTTTAAGGTCACTCAATAACTTAAGGATCTGTGCCTGAACCGTCACATCCAGCGCAGTAGTCGGTTCATCGGCAATCAGCAGGCTTGGTTCACAGGCAATGCTCATTGCAATCATCACGCGCTGACGCTGCCCCCCGGACAATTCATCCGGATAACTGTTTGCACGTCCGGGCGGGATGCCGACCATTTCCAAAAGGCTGGCAACCCTATTTTTCAGGCGCTCGCCTTTGAGGCCAAGATGCGTAGTAAGGCTCTCCCCGATCTGATAGCCTACAGTCAGCACCGGATTCAGGGAAGTCATCGGCTCCTGAAAAATCATGGCAATTTTATCACCGCGCAACTTACGCAGGCTTTCATCATCCAGCCCGGTTAAATCAACAACACCCTTGTCGGCATTATTGAATAAAACCTTACCTGTATTGCGCTGCAACTGCCTGGATAACAGGCCCATGACTGCAAGCGCCGTCAAACTCTTGCCACTGCCTGACTCGCCAACCACACATGTGGTCTTACCGACTTCAATACTGAAACTGACATCATTTACCAGCAAACGATTCGGCATCTTTCTGGCTGAGATGCTTAGATGCTCAAGCTGCAACAAAGGCAGCGATTTTGCAGAATGCTCAGTTTGTAAGTTGACCGCCATATTTGCCCGATTAATGTGTAAAACTTACGTTATCAAGGTTGAGAAACTTTAAGTTCTGCTTGCCAATATTAACTTTACTGCATCTTCAACACTGCACTGCACTTGCTCAGGTTTGTTCTCAGGCTGCGTTTCAAACTGCATGGGCTTCAATGTCACCTGCTGATTGTTAACTTCATCATCACCTAAAATCAAAGCATACCGTGCCTGGCTTCTATCGGCTTTCTTCATCTGCGATTTAAAGCTGCCGCCGCCGGCATGCAAGACCACTTCCACATTTGCATTGCGCAGCCGTTCCGCAATTGCAAATGCCGCGGACTCTGCCAACTCACCGACATTTACCAGATAAACATCAGGGGTATCAATCGCTGCAACGCCATATTCCTGCATCAGCAAAAATACGCGCTCAAGGCCAATGCCAAAACCGCAGGCCGGCGTTGCTGTGCCGCCCAAACGCTCTACCAGAGCATCATAGCGGCCACCGCCGGCAATCGTGCCCTGCGCGCCCAATTTAGTCGTCACCCATTCAAACACGGTGCGATTGTAGTAATCAAGACCACGAACCAGGCGCGGGTTGATTTTAAACGCGACGCCGGCTTCGGTTAACCTCTTACACAGACCATCAAAATGTGCGCGGGTTTCATCACCCAGGCAATCTATCAGCTTTGGCGCAGCTTCACACATCGCCTGCATGCGCGGATTCTTAGTATCCAGTATGCGCAGCGGGTTGCTATGCAGGCGGCGCTTGGCATCTTCATCCAGCAGGTCAGCATGCTGCTCAAAATACGCAATCAGCACGTTGCGGTATTCGGCACGCTCATGCGCATCACCGATGCTGTTAATCTGGAGTTCAACATCCTGAATACCCAGTTCACGCCAGAGCCTTGCCAGCAGGACGATCTGCTCAGCATCCACCTCAGGGGTATCGAAGCCGAACGCTTCCACGCCAATCTGGTGAAACTGGCGCTGGCGGCCTTTTTGCACGTTCTCGTGGCGGAACATCGGGCCGCTGTACCACAGACGCTGCGGGCCATTGTAAGTCAGGTTATGCTCCACTACCGCACGTACACAACCGGCAGTGCCTTCAGGACGCAGCGCCAGCTTATCGCCATTCAGCGCATCTTCCCATGCGTACATTTCTTTTTCCACGATGTCGGTATGCTCACCGACACTGCGTACATAGAGTTCCGTTGGCTCAACCAATGGCATGCGGATATTCTTATAGCCGTATTGCGCCAGAACCCGGCGTGCTGTGTCTTCCAGCTTGAACCATAACGGAGTTGCTTCGGGCAATATGTCGTAAAAGCCCTTGATACTTTGAAATTTATTGCTCATGAATGATTAATTATTAACTTTTATTTAAGACTGGTGTATTGATCGCCTGGATCGGAATTGTTTTTGAAGTGGGGCTTACGCGCAGCTTTCCACCTTCGGCATAATGTTTCTGCACGTAGTCTTCAACTATGGCTTGAAATTCCTGCGCGATATTATCGCCTTTCAGCGTAACTGTTTTCTCGCCATCCACAAATACTGGTGCAACCGGCACTTCACCGGTACCGGGCAGGCTGATGCCGATATTGGCAAGTTTGGATTCGCCCGGGCCATTCACAACGCAACCCATGACCGCCACGCTCATATTTTCAACACCTGCGTATTGACCGCGCCATACCGGCATCTGGTTGCGCAGATAACTCTGAATCTGCATTGCCAGCTCCTGGAAATATGTAGAGGTCGTACGGCCACAACCCGGACATGCAGTTACCAGCGGCGTGAATGAACGGATACCCATGGTTTGCAGGATTTCCTGTGCGACAACCACTTCTTTAGTACGCGACTCATTCGGTTCCGGCGTTAAAGACACGCGAATCGTGTTGCCGATACCCTGCTGCAGGCATAATGCCAGCGCAGCTGTCGATGCCACAATCCCTTTTGAACCCATGCCTGCTTCAGTAAGACCTAAATGCAGCGGGTAATCGCAGCGCCCGGCCAACTCACTGTAAACCTTGACCAGATCCTGCACATCGCTCACTTTGCAGGAAATAATAATCTGATTGGGCAAAAGACCCAGTGCCACCGCCTGCTCTGCACTTTCCAATGCAGACTGAATCAGCGCTTCACGCATGAGCGCATCGGCACTCAACGGCGTTGCAAGCTTGGCATTATCATCCATCATCTGCGCCATTTTGGCCTGGTCCAGGCTGCCCCAATTCACGCCGATGCGCACAGACTTTTTATACTTGATGGCGGCTTCTATCATGTATGCAAACTGCTCATCACGTTTAGAGCCCTTGCCTACATTACCGGGGTTGATGCGATATTTTGCCAGCGCTTCTGCACAATCAGGATATTGTGCCAGCAGTTTATGACCGTTGTAGTGAAAATCACCCACCAAAGGCACATTGCAGCCCAGTGCATCCAACCCGCGGCGGATATTGCCAACCTGGGCAGCAGCCTCAGGCGAGTTGACGGTAATGCGCACCACCTCGGAACCGGCCTGCCAAAGTTCATAAACCTGATTAATTGTCGCGACTGCATCTGCAGTGTCGGTATTGGTCATGCTCTGCACCACAACCGGGGCCGGAATAGTGCCATTCAAACCGCCACCGACAGGAATGTGGCCGATCATGACCTGCAAAGTGTGACGTGGCTTAATTTGTATAGACAAACTCAACTGCTACTCCAAGGTAATACGTGCAACGTTATCTTTAGTATTGGGAGCAAGATCAATATCCTTACCGCCAAAATTCAATTTGGTACCGCTCGCATTGCCGATGACCAGATTCAATGGCGGCACTGCGTTGATGGTTTCCTTATTCCCATTATGAGACATTTTTTCATAAACCACTTTACCGGACTTATCTGTCGCACTCACCCAGGTTTTAGCCGTAAAAACCATGACGATTGTTTTATCAACAGGTTTAGCCGGACTACTGCCTGCGGGCACCTGAATCTCTGCAGCCGCTGGCGGCGCTAATGGTTTCAGATCAGCCTGTGTAACTGTAGCCGCCGGTTTCACATCAGCAGCACTGGTCGCCGGCTGCGCTGCGGTATTTAACGCAGCATTGGGATCTGCCAGCAGATCAGGCACAGCCAGCGCACCTTCAGCTTCACGCTGAGCGGCTGGCAAAGCGATCTCCGGTAACGGTTCGGTCGCAGCAGGAGCGGCTTCCTCAACAACTTCAGGCGTTTTATCAACTGCCACAGCTGAAGTTTTTGGCATGTAGTCTACATAAAACAGCCATGCGAGCAAAAACAGCAACACCAGGATACTGGCCAATATATATTTAAGCCACGGCAGGCTTTCTTTAGTCAGCTGTACCGGACGCATGGATGACTGAACTGTAATGCCCCTGTCAGATTCAGATGAAACAGACTGGCGATAGTTTGCAAGCAAAGGCTCCGCATCTATCTCCAGCAGCCTTGCGTAATTACGGATAAATCCACGCGTAATCATTGCATCAGGCAGCAGATCATACTGTCCATTTTCAAGAGCATTAATCTGCTTGACGCTGAAACGCAAATTATCGGAAACATCCTGCTGTGAAAGCTCTTTGGCTGCCCGCGCCGCCTGTAAAACCTGTCCTAATGACACCGGCTGGTTTTGCAGCTCACTACCTGTTGCTTCTTTTTCCATTTCCTGTAATTCAGCCATAAAAATTCCTATCCTTACTTCCCGCTTGCCAGCAGCTTCGCCTGTTCAGAATTCGGATATTGGCGACGCAACTGCAATGCATAACTGGCTTCATCATTTTTAGTGCCTAATTTGCGTGCAATGAGTATGGACAGCCATAAGTTTTCTGGCGTTGGCTGGCTTAATACCGCATTTTGCAATGTAACTTTAGCTTGGGCTGCATCATTACGGTTGAACTGGATCAATGCCAGCTGGTATGCGGCGACAGGAGTCAACGGCTCTAATTCCAGCGCTTTTTGCAGGTAAATCTCGGCGTTTACAACATCTTGCTTGCGTAAAGAACAGATGCCGGCATTCGTATAGGCTATCACCGGAGTGACATATAACGGATTTCTGACGGCCGCCATAAACTCTTTTATCGATTCATCTATACGGTTTCTGGAACACAAAAAACTACCAAAATTATTATGGGATTCCGAATTTCCAGGTTCGATCTGCAATGCTTTCCTGAAGTTTTTCTCAGCTAGGTCATCACGGCCCAGCGCAGCATTTACCAGGCCCAAACCGTTGTAAGCCAAACCGTAATCAGGATCAATTTTTGCGGCCAGGGAAAACTCCTCCAGCGCGATATCCAACTGCTTCTGCTGATAATAGGCAGCGCCCAGGTCTGTATGCGAGCGAGCGCGATCCTTCAGATTTTTATTATCGGCTTCCTGCTGTTGCTGGCTGGCACAACCAACAACAAATATTGAAACAAGTGCAATTAAACCTGATTTACCAAAACTCAACCTGTTGATACCGGACACTGAAAAAAAGGAATCTATAAAACTGATCATGCTCATGTAATTGTCTCAATTGGAATTCGCTTGGAAGTACGTTTTGTTTTATCCAGTACTTTACCAGCTAACTGACCGCATGCGGCATCAATATCCTCACCGCGGGTTTTACGTACGGTCACAACATACCCTGCCTGCATCAGAATGTCACGGAACACCCTGACATGACTAGGCTTGGAAGTCTCGTACCCGCTATTTGGAAAAGGATTAAAGGGAATTAAATTAAATTTGCAAGATACGTTCTTTACCAGCTCAAGCAGCTGGTGTGCATGCTCGACAGTATCATTGACACCGTCCAGCATTACATATTCAAACGTGACAAAATCACGCGGCGCCTTTTCAAGATAACGGTTGCATGCAGCCATCAACTCTTTAAGCGGATATTTTTTATTGATCGGCACGATTACATCGCGCAGCGCGTCATTGGGCGCATGCAGCGAAACAGCAAGCGCTACCGGGCAATCTTCTTTCAGGCGATCCATTGCAGGCACCAGACCGCTGGTTGAAAGCGTCACACGGCGACGGCTCAACCCATAGGCACTGTCATCGAGCATGATCTGCATCGCAGTCACTACATTATCGTAGTTAGCCAGCGGTTCACCCATACCCATCATCACTACATTGCTGATAATGCGCTCACCGGGCGGCAGCAGGTCATAGCCAGCTTCTTGGCGTAATGACCGGTCAGCAATCGCCAATTGGCCGATAATCTCCGAAACGCTCAGGTTGCGGTTAAAGCCCTGACGGCCAGTAGAGCAGAATGTACACTCCAGCGCACAGCCAACCTGGCTCGAAACACACAAAGTACCGCGGTCATCTTCCGGGATAAACACGGTTTCAATACTGTTGGCAGCGTCAGTGCCAACCAGCCATTTGCGGGTTCCGTCATTTGATACTTGTTCGTGCTGCACGGTAGGCAGAACAATCTCTGCCTCAATGCTAAGTTTTTCGCGCAGGCTTTTGGCAATATCAGTCATCTGCTCAAAATCATGCACCCCAAAGTGATGCATCCAACGCATCAACTGCTTGGCGCGAAAAGGCTTCTCACCTCTTTCAGCGAACCATTGAGCGAGTTGTTGTTGATTAAAATTGAGCAGATTGACCAAAATTGTTTCTCATTTAAATATTTCGAAATAATTCAAGCTTCTAAATCAGGCTAGGCGCGAACAAAAAATGATGGCGCAGCATACAGACAGTATGTGAGGAAATCATTTTTTGTAAGCAACGAAGCATAATGACGAAGATTGAATTATTTACCGAAGAAGTAAGCGATTTCGATTGCTGCGTTTTCAGCAGAATCAGAACCGTGAACAGCGTTAGCATCAATGCTTTCAGCGAAATCAGCACGAATTGTGCCAGCAGCCGCTTCTTTAGGGTTAGTTGCACCCATCAGGTCACGGTTAACCTGCACAGCGTTTTCGCCCTCTAAAGCTTGAATCATCACTGGGCCTGAAATCATGAATTTAACCAGGTCAGCAAAGAAAGGACGTTCTTTGTGTACTGCGTAGAAGCCTTCAGCTTCAGCTTGTGTCAATTGTGCCATTTTTGCAGCAACAACTTTTAAGCCAGCGTTTTCAAAACGCGTATAGATTTTACCGATTACATTTTTTGCAACTGCGTCAGGTTTGATGATAGAAAGCGTACGTTGAATTGCCATGACTACTCCATTTAAGTTAACTTATCCAAATTAGCATTAAAACCGATATTGTATTGACTGTGCCCGACGCGTGAACAATGCGCTTTTATTTCACACATATCACGACCAACCCCAGAACTGGCTTGGTACTGCAAAACGCAGTCTTAACGTCTCGCATTCCAATGCAAAATGGAATTATTGAAAAGACCGTTAAAATACCATTTTTAGCACTTAAAATAAACCAACTTTTAAGATTAGTTTTTAATAAAACAGGTTTAGAATAGCCGGCCAATGTGGCAAAATTAATATCAACATGAAGAATACCAACCACGATGCCGTACCGACCAGCACAACCTGCCCTGCATGCGGCTTGCTGTGTGACGATATCAGCTTAAGTACAGCTCCTGCATTATCAGTGCGGAATGGCTGTGCAAAAGGCATTCGTTTTTTCGAACAGGCGCTTAAGACACCCATAACTGCTACCCCGCTACTGGCAGGCAAACCAGCCAGCCTGGAAGACGCGATCATTGCAGCTGCCGAGATATTAAGCAAAAGCAGGCAGCCTTTATTTGCCGGACTGGGAACTGAAGTTCAAGGCATGCGGGCCATAGTCCGTCTCGCAGAAAAAACCAATGCCACGCTGGATCACATGCATAGCGAAGGCACGGTCAGCAACACCCGTACCATGCAGAACGGCGGCTGGCTCACAACCACACTCTCTGAAATCAAAAACCGCGCAGATGTCATACTGGCAGTCGGCACCGATATTACCGGCAGCCACCCGCGTTTTTTTGAGAAATTGGCATGGAACACTGACAACCTGTTCAACAAACCAACACCGGAACTGATTTTCCTGGGGGCACCGGTTGAAACAGCACAAGCGCATATCGCACCTGATGGCAAGGCGCCAACCATCATCCCGGCCGAAACCGCACAATTACCGGAAGTCATTAATGCACTTAATGCCTTGCTGAACGGCAAAAAACTAAACACCGACATCGTCGCCGACATTCCACTGCAAGCATTAACTGCACTGACAGAAAAATTAAAAGCTGCAAAATATGCAGTCATCGTGTGGTCAGCCAGCGCCTTGAAAATCCCGCATGCTGAACTCACCATCCAGAGCATAGTGCAACTGGTCAGCAAGCTGAATGAAAGCTCGCGTGCGGCCGGGCTGCCTTTAAACTCAGGCGATGGCGACAGCTCGGTCAACAACGTCAGCACCTGGCTCACAGGCTATCCCACCAGAAGCCGCTACCAGAACGGTATGCCGGAATACGACACATATCACTTCTCAACACAAAAACAGCTGGGTAGCTGCGATGCCGTCATGTGGATCAGCACATTCAACCCGTATGACGCACCGGAAACCAAAGTGCCGACGATCGTGATTGGCCACCCGGATATCAAATCCGGGCACACCCCTGATGTATTTATCCCTGCCGGAATTCCCGGCGTTGACCATGCCGGCCTGATGTTCCGCATGGACAGCTCCATCACGCTGCCGCTGAAAAAGGTGCGTGACAGCAATTTACCCAGCTTGAATGAAGTCATTGCAAAAATTGAGGCAAAGCTTTTGAATGAGACTACAGCATGATTACCCTGCTTAAAAACGGCAGGATCTATGACCCTGCGCATCATAAAAATGGCGTGATTGAAGACATCTACATCCGTAATGGCCGCATCATCACAAAACCTGCGGAAACAGAAAAAGTCGACCAGACATTTGACCTGAGCGGCAAAGTCGTTATGGCCGGCGCGATTGACATGCACAGCCATATCGGCGGCGGCAAAATCAACATCGCGCGCATGATGCTGCCGGAGTATCAACAAAAGCAAGCGCAGGAACTCAAGAGCCTGAGTGAACCGGAAGCGCATATCTGCACACCGCACTGTAGCCACCATGCAACGCCAAGCACGACCGATACCGGTTTCAGGTATATCGAAATGGGCTACACCGCGGCATTCGAACCTGCAATCTCACCGGTCAACGCACGCCAGGCACACCTGGAAATGGGTGACACGCCGATGATCGACAAAGGCGGTTACGCCATGCTCGGCAATGACGATTATTTCCTGCGTATGCTCGCCGCCAACAAAGATCAAAAAGCAATCAACGACTACGTGGCGTGGATACTGCATGCGACACAGGCTATCGGCATCAAGGTCGTGAACCCGGGCGGCATCAATGCATTTAAATTCAACCAGCGCAGACTGGATCTGGATGAAAACAATGTGCATTACCAAGTCAGCCCGCGTGAAATCCTGCAGAGCCTAAGCCGTGCCGTGCATGACCTGGGCATCGCCAAACCGCTCCATGTACACTGCAACAACCTTGGCGCAGCGGGCAACTTTGCAACCACACTGGACACCATGAGCGCCAGCAGTGGCTTGCCGATGCACCTCACCCACATCCAGTTCCACAGCTATGGCACGGAAGGCGACAAAAAATTCTCATCAGCTGCGGCGCAGATTGCCGAAGCATTGAATAAAAACAAACATATCACCGCAGATGTCGGGCAGATACTGTTCGGGCAGACAGTGACCGCTTCCGGTGACGCCATGATGCAGCACCTGAACGCCAAACACGCCAACCCTAAAAAATCGGTCATCATGGACATTGAATGCGATGCAGGCTGCGGCGTGCTGCCATTCAAATATCGTGACCAGAACTACGTGAACGCCTTGCAATGGGCAATCGGCCTGGAACTGTTTCTTTCCGTTGAAGACCCGTGGCGTATCTTTTTAACCACTGACCACCCCAACGGCGCACCGTTTACCAGCTACCCGCATTTGATTCGCCTGCTGATGGACAAATCCTTTAGAAATGAAGCCTTTGCTAAACTGAATCTGGATGCGCAGGCCATGAGCAACCTGACCAGCCTCGATCGCGAATACAGCCTGTATGAAATCGCCATCATGACGCGTGCCGGTGCCAGCAAGCTGATCGGCCTGAACGACCGCGGTCATTTAGGCACTGGTGCAGCGGCGGACATTACCGTGTACACCGATCAGGCCGACCGCGAAGCCATGTTTGCCAAACCGGACTACGTTTTCAAGAACGGTGAGCTTGTAGTCAAGAACGGCAGCGTGGTGAAAGTGGTGTGGGGCGTGACCCATACAGCCAAACCTGCATTTGATATGGGCGTAGAAAAAGACCTGAAAGACTATTTCGACCGCTACCAGACCATGCAGTTGGATAACTTTAAAATCAGTGATGATGAAATCAGCAGTGACGGCCGCGGCCAGGTTGTCGTGCATAAGAATTAAAAACTATTAAAGGATATTTCTAATGAGCAGACTATACGGCGAGCAGCATCGCAAATTTCAGGATGAATTCGGCACACGGAAAATGGCAGACCGCGTTGAAGACATTGCCTGTAAAACCGAATTTGACGATGAAGCAAAAGGCTTTATCGAACATATGGATATGTTTTTTCTGTCCACGGTCGATCATCAGGGTCGCCCTACCGTTTCCTATAAAGGCGGCGATGCCGGCTTTGTGAAGATCATTGACAACAAAACACTGGTTTTTCCAAGCTACGACGGCAACGGCATGTTTTTCTCCATGGGCAATATCACGACCAATCCGCAAGTCGGGCTGCTGTTCATCTCATTTGAAACGCCGCACCGTATCCGCGTACAGGGCACGGCTACCGTTTCCCGCAACGACCCGCTGATGCAGGAATACAAAGAAGCTGAATTCATCGTGCGCGTGACCTTATCCGAACTATGGCAGAACTGCCCGCGCTACATCCATCAGCGCACCAAGGTGCGTGATTCGCGCTATGTGCCGAGA
>Ga0207967_1000264_pt1 | contig 21606 bp, 19 predicted proteins | sample LakWasMet20_HOW5_2_FD_183866 | JGI IMG/M metagenome (GOLD analysis project Ga0207967, IMG submission 183866) | Freshwater sediment methanotrophic microbial communities from Lake Washington under simulated oxygen tension - Sediment Metagenome... | ecosystem: Environmental > Aquatic > Freshwater >...
CACACAAAATATTGCGCCCGATACGTCCATAACCATTAATTGCGACTCGAATTGCCATGATAATTCCTAAATTTATTCTGTTAGCACAAAGATTAAAAACAGCGCTGAATAGCCGAGAATAACCGTTTAAATCAAAAGTAATGAATACTTAAGCCTTACTGAACACAATACAACCAAAAACGGAGTTTTTAAAACTTAACTTTTATATTTACTGAATTTTACGTCTATTTCACGACGCCACAAAAAAACAAGGCACCCCATATTGAGGTGCCTTGCAGACTAGCCAATTAAGCTTGTTAGGCTTATCAGTACAGTACTAGTAAATTAAAGCACCGATTTAACAGTTGCAACTACGTTCTCAACTGTAAAGCCGAAGTGTTTCAACAGTACGCCACCTGGTGCTGATTCACCGAATGTGTCGATACCGACTACTGCACCTTCAAGACCTACATATTTGCGCCAGAAGTCAGTGTGCGCAGCTTCAACAGCCACACGCTTAACACCTGGAGTCAATACGCTGTCTTTGTAAGCTTTGTCTTGACGGTCAAATACGTTTGTTGATGGCATTGAAACCACACGTACTTTAGTACCTGCAGCGTTCAATTCAGCAGCAGCTTTAACAGCCAGATCAAGCTCAGAACCGTTAGCGATGATAATCACGTCTGCTTTACCAGCTACGTCAGAGAATACATAACCACCTTTACGCATCAGGTCAAAGTGCGCTGCATCATGTTTGATACCGGCAACGTTCTGACGGCTCAATACCAGGCTTGATGGACCGTTTTTACGTTCAACAGCAGCAACCCAAGCTACCGCAGTCTCAGTGGAGCTACCTGGACGCCATACATCCATGTTAGGGATGTAACGCAAGCCAGATGTGTTCTCTACTGGTTGGTGAGTAGGACCGTCTTCACCTTGACCGATAGAGTCATGTGACAATACAGCGATCGTGCGTTGTTTCATCAATGCAGCCATACGCAATGCGCTCTTCGCGTAGTCTGAGAACATGTGGAATGTACCGCCGAATGGCAACAGGCCACCGTGCAATGCCATACCGTTCATGATCGCGAACATACCGAATTCACGTACACCGTAAGAGATGTAGTTACCTGGCTCTTTACCAGATACGTGTTTGAAGCTTGGTGCTGCTGTCAGGTTAGAACCTGTCAAGTCAGCTGAACCGCCCAGGAACTCTGGCAAGATCGGTGCTAATGCAGTAATTGCGTTTTGTGAAGCTTTACGTGTTGCAACGCCTTCAGCTTTTTCGTTAGTTGCAGCGATGAATGCATCGGTTGCTTGTTTCCAGTTAGCTGGCAAGTCACCTGCCATACGGCGTTTGAATTCTGCAGCTTCAGCCGGGAATGCTTTAGCGTAAGCATCAAACTTGGCGTTCCAGTCTGATTCCAGTTTAGCGCCCTTAGCTTTTTGATCCCAGCCAGCGTAAACGTCAGCAGGAACTTCAAATGGCGCGTGTGGCCAGCCGATAGCAGCACGAGTAGCAGCAACTTCAGCGTCGCCTAATGCAGAACCGTGACAGTCATGACTACCTGATTTGTTTGGTGAACCTTTACCAATGATTGTTTTACAGCAGATCAATGATGGTTTGTCTGTCACTGCTTTAGCAGCTTTGATCGCAGCATCAATAGCGTCAGAATCATGGCCGTCTACTGATTGAACGTGCCAGCCGTAAGCTTCAAAGCGTTTAGCTGTGTCGTCTGTGTACCAGCCTTCGATATGACCGTCGATAGAAATACCGTTGTCATCCCAGAATGCAACCAATTTGCCCAAGCCCCATGTACCAGCCAAAGCACAAGCTTCGTGTGATACACCTTCCATCATACAGCCATCACCCAGGAAGCAGTATGTGTAGTGGTCAACGATGTCGTGACCTGGTTTGTTGAACTGGTCAGCCAGCAACTTTTCAGCCATCGCGAAACCAACCGCGTTAGTGATACCTTGGCCTAATGGACCTGTCGTTGTTTCAACGCCTGGTGCATAGCCGTATTCAGGGTGGCCTGCGCAACGTGAATGCAATTGACGGAATGACTTGATGTCATCCATGTTTAAGTCATAGCCTGTCAGGTGCAGCAAAGAGTAAATCAGCATTGAGCCGTGGCCGTTAGAGAGCACAAAGCGGTCGCGGTCAGCCCAGTTTGGATTAGTTGGATTGTGACGCATGTTGTGATTCCACAATACTTCTGCGATCTCAGCCATACCCATAGGCGCACCTGGGTGGCCAGAGTTAGCTTTTTGCACTGCATCCATGGATAACGCACGGATGGCATTGCATAAATCTTGACGTGTTGCCATTGTTTTCTCCCTAATGATTAAAACTTGAGGACTTATGAAAGATGACGGTTTGCGCGAAACCCCATAAAACCTTAAATGAACGATTCAAAAAGCCAGTAAATTAAACCGCTTTTTCTTGAAGGCTAAATTATTGCTTAGATAGCCTTTTTCGGCAAGTAGAACATCAGAAAAGTCTCTTTATAATCAGCAGATGCAACCGCATTCGCCAACAGCTTCTAGCTACCTGCAGCCTGAATTCGCTAGAACCTCTACATTAAAACGCAATCATTCGCCCCGTTAATGCAGATTGCAATGCCAGTTCGATTGCACGGCAATTGGCTTTCGCATCTTCAAATGTCAGGTACGGCGGCTTGTCATTCAGCACACAATCAGTGAAATGTTCGATTTCCAGATTAAAGTGATTGCTTGGCGCGAAGCGCTCTTCGGCATACTTGCCATCTTCCAGCGCCCATGAAATCACCGGCACGTCATTCTGGAATACCCAGGCCGCATGACATTTGACCCAACCTTTAGTACCGATGATTTCATACTCGGATTTACGCGAGCGCTCAAAGCTGATGTCAAAATGGCCAAAACGCGCACGGCCTTCAGCATCCGCGCCAAAATCCAGCACGCCGCTGGTGACAATATCGGCACCGGCCTCATTGAACTTGGCATGCGCCACCACAGACACCGGCTCCAGCGGCTTGTAATTCTGCGCCGCATTGCCCAAGCCAAAACACCAGCGTAACGAATGAATCGCATACGGCCCGATGTCCCACATCGCACCGCCGCCAGATTCAACACCATTGGCAATCCTATACATACGTGCCGGACGCATTAGAAACGAGTAGCTGGCACGTACGGAAAGCACATCACCGATCAAACCGGAGACAACGATTTCATGCACGCGCGCATGCTGCGGATGAAAGCGGTACATAAAGCCTTCCATCACTTTCACGTTATTGTTAATGGCTGCGGCTTCAATCGCCTCAATATCCTCTACCGTAAGTGCCATCGGTTTTTCAATCAGCACATGCTTGCCTGAATTAATCGCATGCATCGCCCATGTGACATGCTCGTTATTCGCCATCGGGCAATAAACGGCTTCTACATTCGGGTCCTCAATCAAGGCAAGCAGGTTGTCATAACATTGCACGCTGCTGCAATCAAAACCCTGGGGTGCATATTTTTCCAACGTAGCTTTGGCTGCACCGTCACGGCGGCTCGCTATCGCCACCAATTGCGAACCAGGCGCTTCGATTATGGCTGGCAGCAAACGCTCGTTAACGCGGGCAGCGCCTAAAATACCCCACTTTAATTTCTTATCTGTCATGACTATTTCCTTGTTATGGGTCCTTATGAATTATTCAGCGAACCACTTGATACTGCAGCCAATACTTGCAATCTGCTCTTCAGGTCCGTTGCCGGTTTCTGCAATCAGCTTCATCGCATTAAACAGGTCTCGCGGATTATCGGCCGGCGGCTCACCGCGGCCAGCCGCATCAAAGCGGCCGCGATACTGCAATTCAAGATTTTTATTAAAACCAAAAAAGTCCGGCGTGCAAACTGCGCCGTAAGCCTTTGCTACTTCCTGCGTTTCATCCAGCACGTAAGGGAATGAAAAATCAAACTGCGCCGCTTCTTCGCGCATGCGCTCGAAAGAGTCTTCCGGGTAGTTTTTGGTATCGTTACTCTGGATAGCAATCGTATTGATGCCATATTTCAGCAACTCACGGCAATCAGCCACCAGGCGCGTCTTAATTGTTTTAACATACGGGCAGTGATTGCAGATAAACATCACCAGCAAACCATTCTCGCCCGCACTATTGGCAAGTGTGTAGCGTTTTCCATCCACGCCGGGCAGATCAAAATCTACAGCAGGCTGACCAAAATTACATACTGGGGGATTCAAGCTGACCATCTTTTGTTCCTTAATTCGTTATACTTTCATAATGCAGCAACACCACCGCAATGTGCATGGCAATATTGACACTGATATTATCACTTTTGTTTTCGTTTTTTCCGATCTTTAAATGGAGTCGCCCGATTTATGGCCAACCTGCGCTTTTTCACAGATTCACCGCTCACACTGAATGCAGACATACAGCTTTCAGAAAGCGCTGCGGCACACGCAACACGCGCACTGCGCCTGAGTGTTGGCGACAGCGCCATCATTTTTAACGGCGATGGGTTTGATTACGAATGCACCCTGACTTCCGTCAAAAAGAATGCGGTGACAGCGACCATCACCGACGCAAAAAAAATCAGCAACGAATCCCCGCTCGACATCACCCTGCTGCAAGGCATCTCCAGCGGCGACCGCATGGATTTCACGATCCAGAAAGCGGTTGAACTCGGTGTAAAAAAGATTCAGCCCATCAACAGCCAGCGCAGCGTAGTAAAGCTCACGCATGACCGCGCCGAAAAGCGTATCGAACACTGGCAGAATATAGCCGCTTCTGCCTGCGAACAGTCCGGACGTGCTTTTGTACCCAGAGTATTACCGCCGCTCTCGCTTAAAAACTGGCTGAGCCAGAACCCTTACGGCAACACATTGCGCATTTTACTTAACCCGGTTGGCGCAAAACGCCTGGCCGAAATACCAAAACCAGCCTCCGCCATCGAGCTTCTGATCGGCGCAGAAGGCGGATTGAGCAATAACGAGATTGATCTGGCCATCTCACAGGGCTTTCAGTCTATCGTATTGGGACCGCGCATTTTACGCACCGAAACGGCGGCACTCACCGCAATATCAGCCATGCAATCACTTTGGGGTGATTTTTAAGAAAAAGTCAAATTAACACATAAATTTATTGCGAATTTAACACTTTTAAAATATATTTATGTTTTAAATACAAAATAAATGCCATGTCACTCGGACTATCCATACGCAAACGGCGCAAACTGCTGAATATCACCCTGCAGGAACTTGCAACGCAAACCGGCGCAGACAGCGGCAACCTTTCACGCATCGAGCGCAGCGCACAAGGCGTCAGCGAAACGCTGCTGCGTAAAATCTGCACGGCGCTGGATTGTACCCCAGCTTATCTTTACGCGCTCACAGAATCCGCCAGTACCGGCACTGCAAGCAATTCAGCGCCTTTCAGCGTAAAAAAACCGCAGGAATTCGTCAGCTGGTTCCGCTCGGTCGCGCCCTACATCCATGCGTTCGGCGGACGTACTTTTGTAATTGCCTTTGGCGGCGAGGTTGTGAATGAAAAACAATTTACCACACTTTCGCACGACCTCAACCTGCTGGCAAGCCTTGAGGTTCGGCTGGTGCTGGTGCATGGCGCCCGCCCGCAGATTGAAGAACGCCTGAGGCGCGCCAGGCTCGAAACCAAACTGGCCAACGGTTTACGCGTGACCGATGACGAAGCGATGGAAGCGGTAAAAGAAGCCAACGGCGTAATCCGCGTAGAAATCGAAGCGCAGTTATCCATGGGCTTGATCAACTCGCCTATGGCCGGCAGCGACATCCGCGTGGCAAGCGGCAACTTTGTGACTGCAAAACCTTTAGGCGTGAGAAATGGCGTCGATCTGCAGCATACCGGCGAAGTCCGCAAGGTTAACGCGGCAGCAATCCAGAAACGCCTGGATGACGGCGAACTGGTATTGCTGTCACCGCTAGGCTACTCACCAACCGGCGAAGCATTCAACTTATCCCTTGAAGATGTAGCAGTAAGCACCGCAATTGCGCTGGATGCTGACAAACTCATTTTCCTGATGGACTCAGAGGGCGTACACAACCTGCGCGGTGAACTGCTGCGCGAAATGACAGCTAAAAAAGCAAAGAACCTGCTCCAGCACGTCACAGACAATGACGATGCCATCAATACTTCCGAAGATATTGTTTATTATCTGCCGGCAGCTGTCCGCGCCTGCGAGCAGGGTGTTGCACGCACCCACCTGATTAGCCGCCACATCGACGGCGCCATCATCCAGGAACTGTTCACTCACGAAGGCATTGGCACCATGGTCACAGAACTTGGCCTGGAAACCATGCGACAGGCCGACATTGACGACGTAGGCGCCATTCTGCAACTAATAGAGCCGCTGGAGGCCGAAGGTGTACTCGTTAAACGCGGCCGAGAACGCATTGAAATGGAAATCAATTATTTTCAGGTAATGGAGCATGACAACCGCGTAATCGGCTGCGCCGCACTATACCCGTTCAATCAGGAGAGGACGGCAGAGTTTGCCTGCCTGGCAATTGACCCCCAATACAGAGGCAGCGGCCGCGGCGACAAACTGTTCCATTTCTGCGAAGACCGCGCAAGGCAGCTAGGCTTCAAAACGCTGTTCTGCCTGACCACGCATACCGAACACTGGTTTCTGGAACGTGGCTTTACCGAGCAGAATGTGGATAAACTACCGGCGGAAAAGAAAAAACTCTACAACTTTCAGCGCAAATCCAAAGTATTCATCAAGCCGCTGTAAATACCGCCACACTGACAGCAGTCAATGCCTTCAATATAAAACGCCGGCACCCCTCTGGTATCCGGCGCCCATAGGCGTCGTACGCACACAGCTTTGACATAAATCAAACGGTTAAATACTGTAAATAAAATAAGCCCGGCAGCAAAAATCTTTTCAAAAAAACCTGCTGTTTTTTGGTTACAATACGGCATAGAAAATATTGCGACACCTATTCGACGGAACCCCTATGCTAAACCAGACCACTGCTGCAAAAAAAGCCAAGACCCTTGCTGAAGCACTGCCCTACATCAAACGCTTTTTCGACAAAACCATCGTGATCAAATACGGCGGCAACGCCATGACGGATGAGCATCTGAAAGAATGTTTCGCCAAAGATGTCGTACTGCTTAAACTGGTAGGCATGAATCCGGTTGTTGTACATGGCGGCGGCCCGCAAATCAACGACATGTTGGATAAACTCGGTAAGAAAGGTGAGTTTATCCAGGGCATGCGCGTTACAGATGAAGAGACCATGGACGTGGTAGAAATGGTGCTTGGCGGCCAGGTAAACAAGGAGATCGTCAACCTGATCAATCGCCATGGCGGCAAGGCTGTTGGCCTGACCGGACAGGATGGCAACTTCATCCATGCACATAAGCTGATGATGGAAGACAAGAACGATCCGACTAAATTCATCGACATCGGCCAGGTTGGTCAAATCACCGCAATTGACCCCAGCATTATCAACTTTCTGGATACCGGTGACTTCATTCCGGTAGTCGCACCTATCGGCGTCGGTATCGATGGTGAAACCTACAACATCAACGCCGACGTGGTCGCCGGCAAACTGGCCGAGATCCTGAACGCAGAAAAACTGATACTGCTTACCAACACGCCCGGCGTGCTGGATAAAAACGGCGAACTGCTGACAGGCTTAACTCCCAGGCAGATTGATGACATGGTTGCAGACGGCACGTTGTCAGGCGGCATGCTGCCAAAAATCAGCTCCGCGCTTGATGCTGCCAGAAGCGGTGTAAAAGCCGTGCATATCATCGACGGGCGCGTAGAACATGCCTTACTGCTGGAAGTGCTAACTGATGAAGGTGTAGGGACGCTGATTAAGGCCAAGTAATTTTTTCTATCCGCCGATGAACGCAGATAAAGTCTTTTTGAGAAAACAGCCAATTTAAACTACTAAGCTGATGAGTTTAAATTTTAAATATTTTCCAAAGCCTTTCATTGTGTACTTCATGATTTGGAGCCAATCTGGTTTTATCGGCGTTTATCTGCGTTCATCGGCGGTTTATCAGGGTTTCAAATGACAAGAAAAGTCTGGATTTTCGACCTGGACGACACGCTGCACAACGCTTCGGCCCATATCTTCCCTGTGATGAACCAGACCATGACGCAATACATCATGGATCACCTTGACCTGAACGAAAATGAAGCGCATAACCTGCGCAAACACTACTGGCGCGTTTACGGCGCCACGCTCAAAGGGCTGGTGCGGCATCACAATACAGACCCGCACCACTTCCTTGAAGAAACACATCAGCTTGAAAACCTGCATGACATGGTGATTCAGGTAAAACGCCTGCGCCATACACTGGACAGCCTTGACGGGCGCAAACTGGTATTCACCAATGCACCGCGCAGCTACGCCTTGCGCGTACTGGACATTATGGATATTGAAGACGTTTTTGAACTGATATTCAGCGTTGAATCCACCAAGTTCCATGCCAAGCCATCGGTACGCGGTTTTCAGCAACTACTGAAAACCGTCAGAGCCAAAGCCAGCGACTGCATCATGCTGGAAGACAATCTGGAGGCACTGAAAACCGCAAAAAGACTGGGCATGAAAACAGTCTGGGTGAGCAAGAAGCTGCATAAACCCAGTTATGTGGATTACCGCATATCTTCAGTGTTAGCACTTACTCACATTAAGATATAATAAAACCTTTGTCACGCATGACCGTGTCTGTGGCAAAGGTTACATCACATTTCACCGCTACTCGATAAGGACAAGAAAATGGCAGGCGAACGCAAACAGCAAATATTACAAACACTGGCCAAAATGCTGGAAGCCCCAAAACGTGAGAAAATCACCACGGCAGCACTGGCAGCCAAACTGGAAGTGTCAGAGGCTGCGCTTTATCGCCACTTTGCCAACAAGGCGCAGATGTTTGAAGGCCTGATCACATTCATTGAAGAAACCATCTTTGGCCTGATTAATAAAATCAGCAGCGAAGAAACCGAAGGCTTGCGCCAGATACACCGTACGATCACAATGCTGCTGCTGTTTGCGGAAAAAAACCCAGGCATGACACGCGTGCTTATCGGCGATGCCCTTGTGAATGAAGATGAAAAATTGCAGCAGCGCATCAACCAGCTTTATGACCGTATTGAAGTCACACTAAAGCAAAGCCTGCGTATTGCAGAAACCCAATCCGGAAAACCGGGCAACGCTGAAGCGCAGGCCAACCTGATTATCTGCTACATCATCGGCCGCTGGCAGCAGTACGCCAAGAGTGGATTTAAACGCAAGCCGACAGAGTTTGTCGTGCAGCAACTGCCCAACCTGCTGTAATTAAACATTAAATAACATGAGCTAGCAGCCGGCATCTTGGCTATAATATCCGGCTGGCTCGCCATAACCAGCCAGTTGAACAGGAGAATGATTTGGAAGGTACAATTTTCGGCTTAACGGAAGCACAGATCACCGAGCTTGGCATGACTTATGGTGTAGGCGGTTTAATGCTGCTGATGGTATTTATCGTCGGGCATCTGGCGTGGGAGGCCCGTGTTGGCAAGTTTGGCACTTTTATTTTATTTCTGGGCCTGACTTTCGGCCTGGTGGGATTTATCGCTAAATATATCATTCAGCATTCACTTGGCATCTGAATCCAATCGCAAATATGGCTCAGCGGTGTTTTATCCGCAAACCGTTTTTACCGCTTCCAGCCTCGCTTCAAAAACTTTCACCTTTATTTGCCCCGGCTCTTCACAAGCTGCCGCGACTGCACCCGCATCTACCGCAGCAGCGGCTTTCAACACTTTAACCATAAGTTCAGCGGCCGGGATCCTGCAATCAATGTAACCGGTTCTACCGCGTGAATCAGCTTCGCAGGCTTTAAGAAAATCCATGAATCTCTGCGGCTGGCGAATGGCATCGAGTTCAACTAAAAACTCAAGCAAAGTATCGGGACGCATCTGCGGTGCCTGGTGCAGCTTGCCATGAAAGCGCGCTGTCATCACACCCAGTTCCTTGCAGTCATTCGGCACGCGCAGGCGCTTGCATACCTCTTTTAATAAATTGGCACTACGCTGTTCATGCCCAATATGTTTAGGCAGCAGTTCACGCGGCGTAGTACCTTTGCCGATATCATGCATGAGTGCGGCAAACCGTATTGGCAAACTGAAATCCTGACTGGCTGCGTAATCAACCACCATCATCACATGCACGCCGGTATCAATCTCCGGGTGATGCTGTTCCGGCTGCGGCACGCCCCAGAGCCTGTCCAGCTCCGGCAGTATCTTTTGCAGCGCGCCGCACGCCCGCAGCACTTCGAACATGCGCGACGGCTTCTCTTCCATCAGCCCCTTGGCCAGCTCCTGCCAGACCCGCTCTGCTACCAGTGCATCCACCTCGCCGGCTTCAACCATCTGCCGCATCAGCATCATGGTCTCGGGCGCTACGTTAAAATCCACCAGGCGCGCCGAAAAGCGTGCAACACGCAAGATTCTGACCGGGTCTTCTGCAAATGCATCACTGACATGGCGCAGCGTTTTCGACTGGATATCCGCAACACCGTTGAACGGATCATGCAGCTGACCATCATCGGCTCTCGCAATGGCGTTAATCGTGAGATCACGCCGGGCCAGATCCTGCTCCAGCGTCACTTCCGGCGAGGCATGTATCGTAAACCCCTTATAGCCTTTGGCGGTTTTACGCTCAGTACGCGCCAATGCATATTCATCACGGGTTGATGGGTGCAGAAAAACCGGGAAGTCTTTACCTACCGGTTTAAAGCCGGCGGCTAACATAGCCTCCGGCGTGCTGCCGACTACGACGTAATCTTTATCTTTTACCGCAAACCCCAGCAGTTCGTCACGTACAGCGCCACCAACGATATAGGTCTGCATTATTTCCGCCCAGGCTATCGCGCGGCAAAACTTCTGAAACGGTCGTATTTACCGCGCAGGGTAGAATCGACCAGATACTCAGGAATGATACTCTCCAGGCTTGCCGGCTCTATAGCGAAAACCTCCGGAAACGGTTGCTGGCTAACGCTATCGACTTCCATCGAGCGCACATTATCGCGTGACATCAGTTTGACCGGCAGCAGTTCCATCATAAAAGCCTGCGCATAAGACAGGATATTGCACAAACCGATAATTGGACGCTTAACCCCGAGTGTGGCCATGACCTGCTGTACCAGCTGGCGGAAGCTGTAGACCTTAGGCCCAGCCAGTTCATAAACCTGACCATAGGTCTCTGTATTCTGAATACTCGCTGCGAAACAGCTGGCCACATCCTCTACCCAAACCGGCTGAAATTTGGCATTCGGTTTAGCCAGCAGTACGACCGGCAGAACCCTGACTAAAGTAGCAAACAGATTGATGAAACTGTCACCACGGCCAAATATGATGGATGGACGGAATATAGTGATATTAAGGTTCTGTGCCGATGCCTGCAATGCAGCTTCGCCCGCTGCTTTCGAACGCAGGTATTCACTTGGCGCATGAACATCAGCGCACAGGCTGCTCATCTGCACCAGTCGCTTAATGCCAGATGCCTTGCAGATTTTTGCAAGGCGCGCAGGCAGCTGATGATGGATCGCATCAAAACTGGCACCCCTGCCCTGATGCAGTATGCCGATCAGGTTCACTACGGCATCGGCACCTTGCAGCCCGGCAGCCAGTTCCTGATCATTCATCACATCGCACTCTACAACACTCACATTGGGTAACAGAAACAAATGCTTGGCAGAATCGCGCCTGCGCGTAAGCACGGTAACTGCATATCCAGCCTGATCTAATTTAGCGACAATGCTGCTACCAACAAAACCTGAACCGCCTAATACACTTATTTTTCTTAATTGCATGTTAAACCTTTAAATTTCCTTATTTTCATTACACAGGCTCTGTCACAGAACCAGCTTATTCTTCATCCGTCTCGGCCACTACGAGTTCCGGCTTGTTTGTTCCCGGTATCACGCCCAGACGAGACTTCAGGCTTGATACAGATCGCCCAAGTCTGGGCGCGTACATCTGTGCATTGGCCATGACTTTCTGTACGTAATTCCTGGTTTCGGCAAACGGAATGGTCTCGATATAGATCGCGGCTTCCATAGGCTCACTCGCCATCCAACGCTTGGCACGGCTAGGTCCGGCATTATAAGCGGCCGTCGCCATCACTGCCTGGCCATTCATCATTTCAAATGTGTAGCGTATGTAATAGGTACCGATACCGACGTTAGTTGTAAGATCATGAATCAGATCATTACTATAGCCATCCAGCCCCATGCGCTTGGCTGCCCATTTCGCGGTAGCCGGCATAATCTGCATCAGGCCGGCAGCGCCTACGCCGGATTTTGCATAGTGCATAAACCGGCTTTCCTGGCGCGCCAGGCCATAAACCCAGGCTTCATCTACACCTTCATTCGCTGCTGCCGTACGGAACAAATCACGATAAGGCATTGGATAGCGTAAATTGAAATCATGCAGCTGTTTCGTATTATCTGCGGTGGTAATGGCAATGTCATACCACTCCTGGCGCATAGCATAGGCTGATGCAGCCAGCAATTGCTTATCATCATAGTTGCGGGTTGCCCATACCCACTCTGCTTTTGCTTCCCAGCGCATGCCCAGCTTTTGCAGCTCCAGTGAACGCTTGATAGCGGGCTGGCTGGCAACCGCAGTTACTTCTGCATCCGTTACCTTGTATTCCTGCTCCACATTACCGATGCTGCTCTCCATATCTTCTGCAGCTAACCAACCATAATAATGGCGTTCCAGTGATAAAGGCCCCAGGATTTTATTGGCCTCTACTGTAAGTCCCTTTGCATGCAGGGCTCGTGCCTTCCAGTAGCGCCAGCCGCCTTCCTGCTGCTGTTCAGGCTGCATTGCCGAAATGACTGCATCTACCATCTCCCAATCCTGGGCACGCAGCGCGGCACGTGCCTTCCATGCGAGCTGCTCTTTATCCAGGCTGGTATTTTTTGCAAAGGCATAGTATTCAAGCGCACCCGGATGGTGTGTACGTGCCGCGTGGTAAGCTACCCGGCCCCAGGCAAAAGCACGGTCATCGGCAGTGAATTTATGCTGCATCTGCCCCAGCTCCGCAGCGGCTTCCGGCACATTGCTGCGTGCCAGTCTGTCAAGCGCAAACAGGTTGACCTCTATCCCGGCACGGGTTTTAAACGATGCGCTGATTTTGGTCGTCACCGTCTTTTTACGGATAGTCTTCACAACCTTGGCTTTATCATCCAGCAAAGCTTTGGGCGTCCCGTTTGCAATATCCAGCAGCTGAAGGTCTGCTTCATCAAAATCAGCGATACGCCCTGCGATACTTTTAGCTAAAGGCAGCTTCCCGTTCTGCAGCGCCATCCTGAATCTTCCCCAGAGGTCATCTGACATAAACGCACCGGCTTTTTGCATGCTATCAAACAATGGATTGCAGCTGGATGGCAAGTCTGCTGTAGTCATCCACAGTTTTCTGGTCTGGGCCACAATATCGGCTCCCGCGCCTTCAGCAATACTTTTACCGAACAAGGCATAACACTGCACTGCAACGTCTTCACGTTTATAGTTGGTGTATTGCTCGAAAAACAGTTGCCAGTCCTGCTGCTTGCCCAGCTTCTTAAGCCATTCACCACGTAGACGCTCGGCAAATGGAAAATTACCATACTTGCTAAGGAAATTCTGCACTTCATCACTATCTGCTTTGTCCAGCCTTAACAGCATCAGCCAGTAATCAGCATAGGGCGCCAGCAGATATTCCTGCGCATTGAGTTCAGCAAGGTCATCGGCAAGCGCTGTCTCATTTTTGGCATTGTATGATTCGCGCGCATGCTGGAATAATGCCTGGTCAGACATGGCCAGTGCAGGTGAGCAAAAGAATGACATGCATACCAGTGCCAAGCCGGTGCATGCTGGCATGTATTTCCGGATCAAATTGATTGGCTGCTTAAACATAGAATATACGCCTCAGCACAAAGAGTACTGCCGCCACCAGAACCAAATAGAACGAATACTTGATGAGCTTTTTGAAATACTGCAGATATTTTTTATCATCAAACAGCAAATACAAGCCTAGCAACACCATTGCGGCAATCACTAGCAGAACAAATGTCAGGCGCATCATTAACACTTCATTCGCCCCTTTCTTGATATTACAATTTGCTTACTGTTTAATCTACTGCCCGACTGCTTTCCAGGCCAGTTTAATTCCGGATCCGATACTAAAAAACCGGTTCAGGCATGAGCTGCCTGGTTTGCGGCTGAAATGCATCAGGCGCATCCTGCAACTGTTCAAACGTTGTGTATTCCCATGCGGTCTCATCCTGCAGCAATGCACGCAGCAATTGATTATTCAACGCATGGCCGGATTTATACGCATAAAATGCACCCAGCACAGGATGCCCCAGCATATAAAGGTCACCAATTGCATCAAGAACCTTATGTTTTACAAACTCATCGTCATAACGCAGGCCATCGGTATTCAGTACCCGATATTCATCAAGCACAATTGCATTCTCTAAACTACCGCCCCGCGCCAAACCATGGGAACGCAGATACTCAACCTCATGCATGAAGCCAAAAGTACGGGCACGGCTGATTTCCTTAATATAGGAATCAGCAGCAAAATCTATTTTGACGTTATTGCCTGATTGCTCAAAAACCGGGTGATCAAATGCAATCGTGAAGTCTATTTTGAACCCATGATAAGGTTCGAAACGCACCCATTTATCGCCTTCAATCACTTCTACAGTTTTTTTAACGCGTATGAATTTTTTAGGGGCAGGCTGTTCCATAATGCCTGCTTCCTGCAACAGAAATACAAAAGGACCGGAGCTTCCATCCATGATAGGAATTTCAGAAGCATCAACATCAACATAAACATTGTCTATACCCAAACCGGCCAATGCCGACATGATATGTTCGACAGTCGCAACGCGCGCGCCATTGGCCTCCAGCGCCGAACACATTCTTGTGTCATGCACGGCATCAGGAGTCGCCACGATTTCATTAGGCAGAGGCAGATCCACCCGTTTGAAAACAATGCCAGTGTCAGGTGCAGCCGGGCGCAGGGTAAGAGTAACCTTTTCGCCGTTGTGCAACCCGACGCCTGTGGCGCTGATCGCTTTTTTTAATGTACGTTGCTTTAACATGCTTATATCAATATCCCAAATAAACCTTTTAAAGGTTAAGCCCTTTGTCGGTCTTGCAAACTGCCTTGCCCAGCTTTGAAGATAATGCCCCGAACCAAGCCAAAATTTCCGGTGACAGTGCCGCTCACGCAGAACTTTTGTTCTGCATGTTAGCTTTTTATCTTAATAATCAAGCAAATAATAACATATTTAGCCAAACCACGCTTTAGCTAAGCCGTTACCACCTGCCGGCAAGTTTGCTTCAGGCGCGTTATTTAATCAGCCTGTTTGCGTAAAAATGCAGGAATATCGTACTCTTCCACACCTGACATTTTCATCGCTTCTACCTGCGCACGGCGACTGTTCGTGCCAAATACTGCCGGCGCTTCATCTTCAATAACGGCAGTACCGCCGACAAACACCGGCTGGTTAGTCGTGCCATCACGCACTACCTGCTGAGGCATTACACGCAGTTCAGGTTTCTGCTGACGGCGCTGTGTGCCGGTCAAGCCTGTTGCCACCATCGTTACACGTAAGCCATCGCCCATATTTTCGTCAAATACGTTACCTACAATCACAGTTGCGTCTTCTGCGGTGAAGGCTTTAATCGTATTCATCACATCATAGTACTCTTTCATCTTGAAAGAACTTGATGTCGTGATATTTACCAGAACGCCGCGCGCATTGGCGAGGTTGACGTCTTCCAGCAATGGGCTGGCTACAGCCTGCTCAGCAGCGATGCGTGCGCGCTCCGGGCCGGTTGCCATGGCAGACCCCATCATTGCCATACCCATCTCAGACATCACAGTGCGTACGTCGGCAAAGTCAACGTTCACAGTACCTGCGCAGTTGATAATCTCGGCAATGCCTGATACTGCATTGTGCAATACATCGTTCGCTGCGCGGAAAGCTTCAAGGAACGGCACATCCTCACCCAAAACTTCCATCAGTTTTTCGTTCGGAATCACGATTAATGAATCCACGAACTTCGATAATTCATCTAGACCATCAGTAGCCACTTTAGTGCGTTTTCCTTCAAAAGCGAAAGGCTTTGTCACTACCGCCACGGTCAGAATACCCATCTCTTTTGCAATCTGCGCAATGATAGGTGCAGCGCCGGTACCGGTACCGCCACCCATACCGGCAGTGATAAACAGCATGTCAGCGCCATCGATCAGCTCAGCGATTGCATCGCGGTCTTCCAAAGCAGCCTCACGGCCTACTTCAGGTTTGGCACCCGCACCTAAACCACGGGTCAATGCCTCACCGATCTGCAGCACGGTTTTAGCCTGGCTCTTTTTCAAAGCCTGCATGTCAGTATTAGCGCAGATAAACTCAACGCCGCCTACATTCTTTTCAATCATGTGTGCAACCGCATTGCCGCCGCAACCGCCTACACCGATGACTTTAATCACAGCTTCCTGTGAATTTTTTTCCATAATCTCAAACATTTTAATGCCTCCTCTTTTTAACTTTATTTACATCTGCCTGAACTGCTTTTTTTACTGCTTTACACTTGCCAACTGCTAAAAATTCCCTTGACAACCAAGACTGCGAAGCAGTCTGTTGCGGCGCAGGCTAACCTTTAGGTTAAGCCGCATTGCGGCGGCCGAAGCCAAACCAGCGCCCATAGCCATCTATTAAAAATTCCCTTGAAACCAGCTTTTCATCTTGTCCATGATCCTGCCGAATGAACTTGACTCCATCTGTCCGCTCAAATGCCGCTCCAACTGCTGCTTACCCATCAGCACCAGGCCCACACCCGTTGCATAGCGCGGGTTGCTGATCACTTCGGACAAGCCGCCGACATAACGCGGCATACCCAGACGTACCGGCATGTGGAAGATTTCCTCACCCAGTTCTACCATGCCACGCATCATCGCCGAGCCGCCGGTAATGACGATGCCGGATGCGATCATTTCTTCCATGCCGCTGCGGCGCAGCTCATTGAGTACCAATTCATACAGCTCGACTATGCGTGGCTCCAATACTTCAGCCAGCGTCTGTACTGATAACTGTCGCGGGTCACGGCCATCAACGCCCGGCACTTCCACAATCTCACGCGGATCAGCCAGCTGACGCAAAGCGCAGCCGTGCTTGATCTTGATTTCTTCCGCGGCCTGCGTTGGCGTACGGAAAGCCACTGCCACGTCATTGGTCATCTGGTCGCCGGCAATCGGCACTACTGCGGTATGGCGAATAGCCCCCTGCTTGAATACGGCAATATCGGTCGTGCCGCCGCCAATATCCACGAGGCATACGCCCAGTTCTTTTTCATCTTCTGTCAGTACAGCAAGGCTGGATGCCAGCGGCTGTAAAATCAGGTCACTCACCTCGATACCGCAGCGCTTGATGCACTTCACAATATTCTGTGCGGCAGCAACTGCGCCGGTCACGATATGCACTTTCACTTCCAGCTTCATGCCGCTCATGCCCAACGGCTCGCGTACATCTTCCTGGCCATCAATAATGAATTCCTGCGTCAGGATATGCAGTATCTGCTGGTCCGCCGGCAATGCGATTGCGCGCGCTGTTTCGACCACACGGTCTACGTCCATCTGCGAAACTTCTGCATCCTTGATCTTTACCATGCCATGTGAATTCAGGCTTTTAATGTGGCTGCCTGCAATGCCGGTATACACATTATTGATCTTGCAATCCGCCATCAGCTCCGCTTCTTCGAGCGCACGCTGTATGGACTGCATGGTAGATTCGATATTGACCACCACACCTTTTTTCAGGCCGCGTGAAACGTGCTGGCCAAGGCCGATCACTTTCAGCGTGCCTTCCGGCTGCAGTTCGGCCACGATGGCGACAATTTTAGAGGTGCCGATATCCAGGCCCACGATTAAATTCTTATCTTCTTTGATTCTGCTCATTGTTCATCCCTTCCGTGAATCAGGTCACGGTCCTTGTTTGCTTCTTACTTATGTCGATTAATTTTTTATCACTGGCCTGCTTGATTTCCGCTTTTACTCCATTCATTGCCAGGCCTTCTGCGACAGGCGCAGGCAGTTTCACGCTTTCTGTAGGTTTACGTACCGCAAACCCGTTCGGGTAACGCAAATCTGCATAAGTAATTTTTTTATTCAAACCCGCAATCGTGCTGTTATAAACTTTGGCAAACTTCTCTAAACGCGCTTGCATATCAGTCCTGCCCAGCTCAACCACAATGCCGTTGTTCGTTGTAATCTGCCAGGCACGCCTTGGCGTCAGTGCCAGCGTCACGATTTCCAGATTCGCGGTTTCCAGCACCTTGTTAAATGCGTCATATTGCGAAGCCACTTCTATCACACCGTCACTTGGCCCATAAAATACAGGCAGATCGCTGCCGGACGCGGCATGAAACAATTCACCCTGTCGATTCACGAGCGCCACGCTGCTCCAGCGCGCCACAGCCTGATGCTCTTCTATCATGACTTCCAACTTATCCGGCCAGCGGCGGCGTACACTTACCTTGCGCGCCCATGGCAGTTTTTCAAATGCATCACGTGCCTTGATCAGATCCAGCGTAAAAAAGTTGCCCTTCAGATGTTTGGCTACAATCAACTGCACCTGCTCACGGCTCACATGGTTGAGCTGCCCATCCACCTTCACTTCGCGTAATGGAAAAATCGGCAGATGCACCACCACATACAGCACTGCATACAGCATCACCACCACGCTCAACGCGAACAAGAGGTTAGCAATCCAGTTCAGTAATGTGGGCTTATGCCACATGCGCCTGCTCCAATATGCGTATGACCAAGTCATCAAAACTGATGCCGGCGGCTTTTGCCGCCATCGGTACCAGGCTATGGTCTGTCATGCCTGGGCTGGTATTCACCTCCAGAAAGTAATGCCGGCCTGCTTCATCCATCAAGAAGTCAACACGGCCCCAGCCGCTGCATCCGATTGCATTGAAGGCCTGCAATGCCCCCTGCTGGATCTGCGCTTCTTTTTCCGCACTTAAGCCGCATGGGCATAGATATTCGGTATCGTCACGCAGGTACTTTGCCTCAAAATCATAGAATTCATTTTTCGGCACAATGCGTACAATCGGTAGTGCTTTATCACCGAGAATGCCCACGGTGTACTCACCGCCACCCACAAACTGCTCGGCAATCACCAGCGGGTCTGATTTGGCCGCCAGTTCATAAGCCGCCTTTAGCCCGCCAGCTGTTTTAACTTTGCTGATACCGATACTGGAACCTTCATTGGCCGGTTTCACAAACAATGGCAAGCCCAGCCTTTTTTCTATTGCAGCGAAGTCTGAATCCGCTTTTACCAGCTCAAAGGCTGGGGTACTGACGCCCGCTGCCGACCAGATCATTTTGGTACGCCATTTATCCATGCCGATTGCCGACGCCATGACGCCGCTGCCGGTATAAGGAATGCCGAGCAACTCCAGTGCGCCCTGCATCGCGCCGTCTTCACCGAAGCGCCCGTGCAGCGAAATCATCGCGATGTCAAAGGCTTCCAGGTCATGCAATGGACGCTCCGCAGGGTCAAAAGCGTGTGCATCCACGCCTTGCCTCTGCAATGCAGCCAGCACAGCCGAGCCACTTTTAAGCGATACTTCACGCTCGCCTGATTTACCGCCAAATAACACTGCAACCTTGCCAAAATTTCGCATCATTTCCTTACCTCTAATTCGCCTAGTACTTTTACTTCCTGCTGCAATGCCACGCCCTGTTTTTCAAGTACAGTTTCGCGCATATGCTTAATCAACAACTCAATATCCAGTGCAGTGGCTCCACCGATATTTACAATAAAATTGGCATGTTTCTCGGAAACCTGCGCCCCGCCTATTGTGTAACCTTTCAAACCGCTCGCTTCGATCAGCCTTGCTGCATAGTCCCCTTCCGGATTCCGGAAAGTAGACCCTGCACTTGGCAGATTCAAGGGCTGCGAAGCCAGCCTTTTCGCCAGCAACGCTTTGATCTTTTGTGTCGCCTCTTGTGCATCGCCGGCAGGCAAATCCAGCCATGCCGCCACAAACCACTCATCCGCTACCGGCATTGCGATGTGGCGATAGCTAGGCACAAATTCAGCGGCATCACGTGTATTTAATTCGCCGCGCCGGTTAATGGTGGTCACACGCTTCACTACATTCCAGGTCTCGCTGCCATAGCAGCCTGCATTCATGGCCAACGCACCGCCTAAAGTACCGGGGATGCCTGCAAAAAACTCAGCGCCCTGTTTTGCCTCTTTTGCGCAGAACTTTGCCAGCTTGGCGCAGGTAACACCTGATTCGGCATAGACCAAGCCATCATCCATGCTCAACGCCGTCAGCACGTTATGCATCAGCACCACCGTGCCGCGCACGCCGCCATCACGCACCAGCAGGTTCGAGCCCAGGCCGATAAAATGAATCGGCTCGCCGGCATCCAGGCTTTGTAAGAATGTACGCAAATCATCCAGGCCGGCAGGAATGTAAAACTGATCGGCACGACCGCCCACACGCCAGCTGGTGTAGCGTGCCAGGGGTTCGTTCAACAGTAATTTTGCGTTATGCTGCTTCATTGTTTTGTTTAATCTCTAATTTGCCAGATCTCTTGTTTTTGCAGCGACCTGCCCGATTGAGCCTGCGCCCATCACAATCACTACATCATCAGCCTGCGCAACATCCAGTATTGCCTGCGGCAATTCATCCGTGGTTTCTACAAACATGGGCTCTACTTTGCCTGCTACGCGAATCGCACGGATCAGCGAACGTGTATCAGCCGCAACAATCGGCGCTTCACCTGCGGAATACACTTCTGTCAGCAATACCACATCAGCGCCTGACAGCACTTTTACAAAATCTTCAAAACAGTCACGGGTCCGCGTGTAACGGTGCGGCTGAAACGCCATCACCAGCCGGCGGTTCGGAAATGCGCCGCGTGCCGCGGCAATCACAGCCTGCATCTCTACCGGATGATGGCCGTAGTCATCAATCAAAGTGAATGTACCGATTGACTTTGCCGCAACCTCACCGTAGCGCTCAAAACGCCTGCCCACACCCTTAAACTCCCTGAGGGCCTTGATGATGGCCGCATCCGGCACATTGAGTTCACTGGCAATCGCTATTGCTGCCAAAGCGTTCAGTACATAGTGGTTTCCCGGCAAATTTAAGGTCACATCAAACTCTGTCGTCACACCGTTAATACGCTGCACTGTGAAATGCATCCGACCGTTCTCAGCACGCACGTTTTTAGCGCGGATCCTGGCATCTTCACTCATGCCATACGTCATGACCGGCTTGGTCACACGCGGCAGGATCTCGCGGATATTGGCATCATCGACGCATACCACAGCCATGCCCCAGAACGGCAGCTGCTGCAGGAACTCTACAAACGCACTTTTCAGCTTTTCAAAGCTGTGCTCATAGGTATCCATGTGATCCTGGTCTATATTCGTCACCACGGCCATCACCGGTGTCAAATGCAGGAATGACGCATCTGATTCATCTGCCTCGGCCACGATGTACTCACCGGTGCCGAGCTTGGCATTTGCATTTGCTGCCTCCAGCTTGCCGCCGATGACAAAAGTCGGATCCATA
>Ga0207967_1000267_pt1 | contig 21527 bp, 20 predicted proteins | sample LakWasMet20_HOW5_2_FD_183866 | JGI IMG/M metagenome (GOLD analysis project Ga0207967, IMG submission 183866) | Freshwater sediment methanotrophic microbial communities from Lake Washington under simulated oxygen tension - Sediment Metagenome... | ecosystem: Environmental > Aquatic > Freshwater >...
TTTCCCGGCGTGGGTCTTTGAGGTCTTGAAAATACGGCATCGGATTGGGCAACATCCTTGTTCTCTCTGCAAATCGTTAATTGTATGCTCCTTTACCTGTCAAAAGCGAGATAGCGCGATTGCCCTGCACACATCTTACCAATCCGTGCTTTACCGGATTCCAATGGATATAATCGATGTGCGCCTGATAATCCGCCTCATCCCGAATCAGATGATCCCAAAAACGCCTTTGCCATATTCCTCGCTCACCACGCTTGGCTCGACTATTGGAAATTCGCTCGCCTGTTTCGATGCCGCGAGAAAAATTGCTTTTGATCAATCCCCAGCGCGTGGAAAAATCCTTATCACCTGACGGCAGCGTCAGTACACAGTGCAAATGATCCGGTAAGACCACGATAGCATCAATATTGTAGGGATGTTTTGTCCGAACCCTAATGAATGATTCGCGTAATACATCAATTCGATCTACCAGCAGTTGATTACCTTTACGTTCTACAAGATTAACAGTAAAAAACCATGTTGCGCCTGGTACATAAATTCGCCGGTAATTTGTCATGATTATTGGCCATTTATGGATGTTGATTACGCGAATGATGCGGTTCGTTCCTCACCGCATCCTACAAACTACTGACCTGCTTGCTGACGAACAAAAACCAATTGTTCAAGAAGTTGTGGTATCGCCGTCACTGCTGTTTCCCAAACGATTTCGAGATCAATATCAAAATAGCCGTGCGCGATTCGATTCCGCATGCCCTTCATGTTTTTCCATGGAATTTCGGGATACTGCTCGATGACTTTCGCTTGCTCGTTGAGCAATTTCGTTGCTGCTTCGCCGATGACGATCAAATTGAAAATCACCGCCTGCTGTGTCCGTTTATCGGTCATGAATTCGGATTTATCCAGGCCCTCAAGGTACACTCCGATCAGCTTGGCTGCCTCGATCATGTGATCAAGATAATCCGTCCAACGACGCTCGCTCATACCGGCTTAGCCTCGGCTAAAACCTGATCCCGAAACTTGCGAGGCAAATCGTTTGGGGTGCAGACATCGACCGGAATGCCAAGTGTTTCCTCCAATTCGATTTGCAGCCCACCCAAATCAAACAAGGTCGTACCCGGCAAAGGATCCACCAGCAAATCGAGGTCGCTGCCGTCCTTATCGTAACCATGCAAAACGGAACCGAATACGCGCAGGTTGGCAACACGAAAAGTTGAGGCGATTCGACGGACTTTTTCGCGATTGGTTTCCAAAGCGATTGATGGTTTCATGATCGGCTACGGGTTGCGAAATGCGTTTCATAATAACCCGAGCCTTGCTGTTTGACCATTGATTTTGCGAGCATCCGTGCCTTATGGTCAAGTGCTCAAAGCCGCAACCGCATTCTGCGAACTAAAGGGCTTCCACTTGCACCAAATTATCCGAAAACGACGGCGCATTGCCCATATTGACCAGTTCCGCCGAACTGATGCTGTTCACCGTCCCATCATTCAATTGCCGCCAGTAACCCAGCGTCGCAACGATCAATCCCGGCTTCACATCCTCGGTGATTTTGGCAACGCCCGCAAAAGCGCCCCGCCCATTAAACACCCTGACCTTATCGCCGTGGTTGATGCCGCGCTGATCGGCATCAACCGCATTGATCAGCACGAATTGCTCGCCCTGCCCCTGAATTTTGCTTTCCATATTGGCGTAGCAGGAATTCAGGAAACCGTGGCTCTTCGGCGAAACGATGTTCAAGGGATAGCGTTTGGCAAGCTCCGAATTCGTGGTCGCCGTTTCCCGGGGAGGCACATAATCCGGCAACGGGTCCAGCGCTTCGCCCGGTTGAAAGCCATCGTACATCTGGCGGAAAGGACCCGGTACGAAATTGGTCGCGCCCTCGGCGATCAGTTGGCATTTACCGGACGGTGTCGGGAAGTTGCCTTCCTTGTGCGGCGCCCGATCATCCTTGGTGCCTACGTTTAAACGCGCGAAACCGTGTTGACGCAAGGTCTCTAGAGTGATGCCCCGGCACGCGGGCGCATCCCAGTCGATATAATGTTCCAGGCATTCGGCATCGGACCAGCGGAAATTGTCTTCTTCAAAGCCGAACCTCGCCGCTAGGCGCCGGAAAATCTCGTTATTCGGGATCGCCTCGCCCGGCGATTCGACGCATTTGGCATTGTAAGTCAGATACAGATGGCCCCAGGACAGGATGATGTCTTCCATCTCCGCGCCCATCGACGCCGGCAGCAGGATATCGGCGTACAACGCGGTGTCGGAGATGAAGTGTTCCGCCGAAACCAGAAACAGATCCTCGTTCTTCAAGCCTTTGACAATCTTGTCGGTTTCCGGCGCCTGGGTGACCGGGTTCGCGTTCCAGCATAGGATCGATTTGATCGGCGAGCCAGCGGGCGGTTCATCGGTCAGCGCGCGGCCGATCTGCAAGGCATTGATCACGCGCGTGCCTTCCGGGATCAAATCCGGTCGGCAAATCACATCGAATTTATAAGGGTGCTCCCACACCGGAAACTGCAGGATGCCGCCGCCGACATCACGCCAGGCGCCGGTCAAGGCTGGCAGACAGGAAACCGCGCGAATGGTCTGGCCGCCGCCGTGATGCCGCTCCAGGGCCACGCCGATCCGGATCGCGGCGGGTTGCGTGACCGCGTATTCGCGGGCCAGCTCGCGGATGTCGTCGGCCGGGATACCGGTGATTTCTTCCGCCCATTCCGGCGTCCGTATAAGCGCCCGTTCCGCCAGCTCCGCAAAACCGACAGTGTAGCGATCGACATAATCCTGATCGATCAAGCCCTCTTCGATGATCGTATGGATCATCGCCATCGCCAGCGCGCCGTCGGTGCCCGGCTTCGGCGCGAGATGCCAGTCGGCTTCCTTGGCCGTGCGGGAGGCATAGGAGTCGATCACGACGACCTTGGCACCTTTCTTCTGAGCTTCCTTGACGATATGCCAGTGATGCAGATTGGTGCTGACCGAATTGCAGGCCCAGATGATGATGTATTTGGCATGGATGAAGCTTTCCGGGTCGACCCCGGCGGTCGGCCCGACCGTCAACAGCCATGCCGTGCTCGACCCTTCGCCGCAGAAGGTGCGCTCGGTCACCGTGGCGCCCAGCCGGTTGAAGAACGCATCGCCGCCGTTCAGCCCATGCACCAGGCCCTGATTGCCGAGATAGCTGTAAGGCACGATCGCCTGCGCGCCATGTTCGGCGATGATCGCCTGCCAGCGGCTGACGATTTCATCCAGCGCTTCATCCCAGCCGATCCGCGTGAACTGGCCGCTGCCTTTCGGGCCGCTGCGGCGCATCGGATAGAGCAGACGGCCCGGATGATAGTGACGTTTTTCGTAATCCTTCAGCTTGACGCAGAGCCCTCCCCGCGTGATCGGGTGATCGGGATTGCCTTTGACGCCTGTCAGTTTGCCGCCCTCGACTTCGAACACCATCGCGCAGGTATCGGGACAATCGTGCGGGCAACCGCCGGGGTGCGTTGTTTTGATCGGTTCGGCCATGTTGGATTTTGCGCTGGAAAAAAGCTGATGATAACTTATTCTGCGGGGGAGGTCATGTTTGATAAACCTCATCATGACTGCCGACATTGATCAAAATGATTTCCTTTTCGGTGATCAGCATTTCCAGGGCGATTCGATAACCGATATTGATCGATACCGAGTGCAAGGCAGCCAATTTGCCTTTCAAGGGATGCAAGCGCAGCGATGGATGATGGGGATTTTGAGACAGCAACAGCAGGGTTTTGCGATATTGCTCCTGAGTTCGGGATGCTGCCGGGCAAAGCGTTTGGCGCGTTTTTTATAGCTGTCGGTAAAAACTAAGGTGTAGCTCATTCGGTAAACAGATCAGCCACATGTTGATCCACAGACTCCTTGCTGAACCGGCCAGCGGCAATATCCTGTTGCGCCTCATACAGCGCGGCTTCCAGTTCCATTTCACGCAGATAATGGTAATGCTCGATCTTCATCACCACATAACATTCTTTCCCGCGCACCGTGATAACGGCTTCCGGCTGATTGGCAAGGTTTTCTTCCAGACAGGCGATGCCTTTGGTTTTTAATTCGTTTGCTGTAATCATGCTATGTCACCCGATTAATCGTACGGTTAACTATATGATTAAATGCATTTTTCGTCAAATAGTCGCATTTCAACGCGTTCCAGCACTCCCACAAAGACGCCTAAGGCCACAGAAATCAATCGGTCTCGACGAACGGGAACGGTTAGCCAGGCTTTAATCGCGACGTGGGCGTCGCTCCCACCTGACCCGTTCTTCTCACGGTAACGGCAGGGGCGCGCATTCTGGTCGATTAAGCGGTATTTCATTTTGTCGCGATTCCCATTAGAATGCGCCCCCTTTGATCATTCAAGATTCATACACAAGGAAAATCGCTTTTGGAAATTGTTTTCGTTTTTGGCCGCTTGTTTCTGTCATCGGTATCCAACGTCTTTCAGAAACAGCTGTCGCATCAGGGCCTGCATCCGTTTTACATCGTCGCAACGACCTATGCCGTGCTGTCCGTTCTCGCCTTGCCGTTCTTTATCAATGGGACTTTTTCGCAGCTGAGCCCGTCATTCTGGATCAATGTGTTTCTGGCTTCCCTGCTCGACGTCGGCGGCTGGATGTTTATGGTGATGTCGCTATCGAAAACCGATTTGTCGGTATTCGGGCCGCTGAATGCCTACAAGGTCGTCATTTCGATGCTGTTCGCGCTCGTTTTTCTCGGCGAGATACCGACGCTGCAAGGCTTTGCCGGCGTCATGGTGATCGTCGCCGGCAGCTTTTTCTTGTTGCCGCCGGCGAACGGCGCGGCGCCAAACCGCTTCGCCACACTCCTGCAGGATCGCGGCGTGCAGGCAAGGTTTCTTTCGATCTTGCTGTTTTCGATCGGCACGGTGTTCCTGAAAGGCTCGCTCGAACATTCCACGCCGCTCGAAACCCTGATCTTCTGGTCATGGTTCGGCTTGCCTATGGTTTTGCTGGCGAATGCCTTGTTGAAAACGGAGAGGCTGACGGACAATGTCAAAAAATCGCAACCGCACCTCTTGTTGATGGCGGCGGTCGGGTTGACGGTCTTCGTGATGCAATATTTGACGCTGGTGCTGCTGTCGCAAATGCTGATAGCCTACACGCTGGCCCTGTTTCAACTCGGCATGCTGCTACAGGTATTCCTCGGCCATCGGATATTCAACGAGCCGCATCTGGCGCGCAGGCTTATCGGCAGCCTTGTGATGGTGGTGGGAAGCCTGATGGTATTGCAGCTGTACTAGCCGACGATCTACAAATTTTTCGGCCGCTCTAGATGAAAGCGTAAAATACCCCTTTCCTCCCTGACGAATGGACCATGCCGAATAAGATTTTCAGCAAAGCCAGGTTAGCGCTGTTCGGTTTAGGGCTGCTTTATCAGCTAGGCACGCCCCAGGCCCATGCGGCTCAGCGCGAGCCGTGGCAGTCGCCGGGCTATCTGCTGAAAAGCTTCATCGAGATCGCGATGTTCAACGAATATTCGAAACAGCCGGCGGGCATCCGCAAGTGGACGCGGCCGATCGACTATTTTTTTGTGCACCGGGTCGGCGATCGGGAACTGCATGAAAGGTTGGCGCGTATGCATATAGCGCAGCTGTCCGAGATTACCGGCTTGAGCATCAGGCCGGCGGCAACGCAAGCATCGGCCAATCTGCTGATCATTTTTTCGACCGAGATGCGGCTGCGGAACGAATTATTGAACGACTTCGGCATCCACTCGAAATCGCAGCGAGAGAATCTGTTCCGTCATAGCGTTTGTCTGGGGCATTTCGCCCTGGCAGGCGACGCCTCCATCGCGCGGGCGGTCGTGCTCATTCCGGTCGACCGCGCCAACGCACACGCCAAGCTGGTCGATTGCATCGTCGAAGAAATCACCCAGGTGCTTGGGGTACCGAATGATTCCGAGAAGGTGTTTCCCTCGATCTTCAACGACAAGTCGGTCAACACGCTGCTGTCCGGCCTGGATTATCTGCTGCTGAAAATGCTCTACGATCCGCGCATCAAGGCCGGCATGAGCCTCCAACGGGCGGCGCCGGTGTTGAAAACGATTGCCGATGAATTCGAGCGGGACAAGCTGATCGAAACCGCCGAAGCGATGGTCAGAACCGGGAAGTTGTACGAGTTGTTGTATTGAGGCGGCACAGCGAGCAGGCTGTAATTATTTTTATCTGCCCTATTTACCCCGCAACCATCAATACGCCAATTGTTCCAGCGTAATCCCCAATGCATCGGCCGCTTTTTGCAGGGTTGGCTTGCGCGGTCGCTTGGCCGCTTCAATTTGCGCGTAACCGGCTTGGGTTATGCCCATGCGTTCGGCCATTCCGGCCTGAGTTAAATTCATATATTCGCGCCAGGCCTGCAATAGGCTGACCTCGTCCATAATGTGTCTGCCGACAACCGCATTGGGAATGGGGCCGGGAACAGTGATTCCCTGCAACTTAACGAAATCGGCATAGGGTAGGACAACAAACGCCGGTTTACCGTCGCTGCCGAGAATGGTTTGATAATTAGTATGACCGTTCATCGCGTTTTTTCACCTCTTCAATGCTAATAATCCGAACATCGCCGTCAAATTCGAAGAGCACCCGATAATTGCCAACCCTCAATCGATAGCTGTAATCGTGATTGATCAGTTTTTTAACGTTTTGACAAGCCGGGAAATCGGTTAACGCCTGCGCTTCGGTATAATGCGCCGGCGCATGGCAACCTCCTTGATTCTAGCAAGTTGTTTCAAGGCCTTAGGCTTCCAGGTTATCGAGTTCATCCACTCCTAATATAAGTCTTTTATAAGTATTGTCAATCACCATAGTAAGTCTGGTACATCGCGAGAGGAAAACGGCACCCCGGAAAACATTTCCAGCTGTCATAAAAAAGGCCGGAGAGACTCCGGCCTTTTTTGATCCTTCTCTATTAGTGCAGCAGCCCCTGCAACAAGCCGTTTAGCTTGTGCACGAACGCGGACGGATCGTCGAGCTGGCCGCCTTCGGCCAGGATAGCCTGGTCGAACAGGATATGCGTCAAATCGGCGAAGCGCGTATCGTCCTGCTCGGCTTTCAGCCGTAGTACCAAAGCATGATCGGGGTTGATTTCGAAGATCGGCTTCTTGCCGAAGCTCATATTTTGGCCGGCCTCCTTCATGATCCGCTCCATGTTCAAGCTCATGCCGTAAACGTCCGAGACCAGGCAGGCCGGGGATTCGGTCAGGCGGTGGCTGAGCCGCACTTCGCTGACTTTGTCGGCCAGTACGTCCTTGATCTGGGTCAACACCGATTCGAAATCCTTGCTAATTTCTTCCTGATGCTGCTTCTCTTCCCCGTCATCCAGTTTGCCTAAATCCAGCTGGCCTTTGGCGACCGATTGCAGATGCTTGCCGTCGAATTCGTCGAGGCTTGAGACCAGCCATTCGTCGACGCGGTCGGACAACAGCAGCACTTCGATGTCTTTCTTGCGGAAGATTTCCAGATGCGGGCTGTTCTTTGCGGCCGCGTAGCTGTCCGCGGTCACGTAGTAGATATGCTCCTGGCCTTCCTTCATCCGGCTGACATAATCTTCCAGGCTGACCGCTTGTTTGTCGCTGTCGCCCTGCGTCGAGGCGAAGCGCAGCAGCTTGGCGATGCGTTCCTTGTTCGCCTGATCCTCGATCGGACCTTCCTTGATCACCGCACCGAACTCGGTCCAGAATTTTTCGTATTTTTCCGGCTCGTTCTTCGCCACGCCTTCCAGCATGCCGAGCACCTTCTTGACCGCGCCGGATTTGATCGTGCTGATCTGCTTGCTTTGTTGCAGAATTTCACGCGAGACGTTCAGCGGCAGCGAATTCGCGTCGATTACGCCCTTGATGAAGCGCAGATAGCGCGGCATCAATTGTTCGGCGTCATCGGTGATGAAGACCTTGCGGATGTACAGCTTGACGCCATGCTTGTTGTCCCGGTCCCACAGGTCGAACGGCGCGCGCGACGGTACGTACAACAACAAAGTATATTCATTCGTGCCCTCGACCTTGCTGTGCACATAGGTCAAAGGGTCCTGGAAGTCGTGGCCGACGTGTTTGTAGAACTGGTTGTAATCGTCCTCGCTGATGTCCTGGCGCGACTTGGTCCATAAGGCCGATGCGCTGTTGACGGTTTCTTCCTCGACTTGCGCGGCCGGCTTTTCGGCCTCTTCATTGCCTTCTTCATCGTAGGAAGGCTGGGCTTCCTTGTCCATCACGATCGGCAGGGAGATATGGTCGGAGAATTTCCGGACGATCGAGCGAATGCGGTAGCCGTCCAGGAATTCGCTCTCGGATTCTTTCAGGTGCAGCGTGATTTCGGTGCCGCGCGTGGCTTTTTCGACCGATTCTAGCGTATAGTCGCCCTCGCCTGCCGATTCCCAGCGCACGCCTTCGCTCGCCGGCGCGCCGGCCTTGCGGGTAACCAGAGTCACTTTGTCCGCGACGATGAAGGCCGAATAGAAGCCGACGCCGAACTGGCCGATCAGTTCGCTATCCTTGGCTTGGTCGCCGGTCAAGGCGTCGAAAAACTGCTTGGTGCCGGACTTCGCGATCGTGCCGATATGTTCCTGCACTTCCGCGCGGGTCATGCCGATGCCGTTGTCGATCACCTTGATCGTGCGGTTGTCCTGGTCGAATTCGAGGCGGATTTTGAGGTTGCTGTCGCCTTCGTACAGGCTTTCGTCGGACAGGGCCAGAAAGCGCAGCTTGTCGGACGCATCGGAGGCATTCGAGATCAGTTCGCGCAGGAAGATTTCCTTGTTGCTGTACAAGGAATGGATCATCAAATGCAACAAATGTTTGACTTCGGTTTCAAAACCCAGCGTTTGTTTTTTTGCTTCTACTGTCATGTGTGCTCGTTCCGGTTAGAAAGAATGGATGAGCACTGAACTGGGGACCGGGGATTTGTTTTTCAAGTCCCCTTTCGATAACGCGTGATCGGATGCGGCGATTTTCTGTCCCACCAAGAGGAGGAAGGAATTTCCTACTGTTTTAGAGCGGCGACCGAAGTAAACTGCAAACAAACCTGCAACAAGGTGTGCCAAGGATCGCCCGGCTGTTGCCCCTTGATCTCGCGATCGGCTTTGGCGCTGATGATCAGGATGCGATGCAAGGCCGCTTCGGTCAACCGATCCAGCGCCTGTGCGACCAGCGCCTTGCGCTTGTCCCAGATTTGCTGGGCCTGCATCGCGGCGTCCCGGTTTTTGCCGGAAGCCAGATCCTGCTTGAGTTTGCACAGCGTGCGCGCCTCGCGGGTGATCGCCCAGAGCACGACCGGCGCAGCGACATCTTCGTCCTTCAGCCCGGCCAGGATCTTCGTAATTCGGCCCGGATTGCCGGCCAACAAGCTGTCGGCCAATTTGAAAACGTCATAGCGCGAACTGTCCGCGACCGCATCGGCGATCTTGGCGGTATCCAGGAAGCCTGCGCCGTAGAGGATATAGAGCTTTTCGATTTCCTGGGCGGCGGCCAGCAAGTTGCCTTCGATTCGGGCGGCCAGCAGCTTCAAGCCGTCCTTGTCGGCGCTGATGCCGCGCTGCTGCAAGCGCTGTTGCAGCCAGCGCAGCAGATCTTCGCCTTCGAGCGGCCAGACCTGAATGAAGACGCCGACGCGCTCCAGAGCCTGAAACCAGCGCGTTTTCAGGGAGGCTGACGCGAGCTTACCGGTCGAGATCAACAGCAGGGTATCTTCCGGCAAGCGCTCGCAATAGGCGGTCAGGACTTTTGCGCCTTCAGTGCCGGGCGCCGCGGAAGGCAGCCTCAGATCGATCACTTTCTTGTCCGCAAACAGCGAGGTCGCATAGGCGGCCGCCGGCAAGTCATGCCAGGAAAAACCGCTATCCGGCGAAAAAATCTCCCGCTCCAGATAACCGGCTTCCTGGGCCGCCTTGCGAATCGCGTCGGTAATTTCGGCGATTTGCTGCGGCTCATCGCCGCTGACCAGATAGACCGGCGCGAGGGGTTTATTGCGTAAATGCTGCGCCGTTTGTTCCGGCTTCAGGCGCATCGTTATTTGGCGCTCGCCTGAACTTGCGTCTTGGCGCGTTCGAGGATCGTGCGCACGGCCTGGCGATATATTTCCTGGGTGATCACTCTTTCTTCGTTATTTTTCGCGAGAATGTCCTGCTGGTCATTGAAATATTCACGGATGATCTGAATCGGCTTGCCTGCCGACAACTGGGCATTGCCGGCGCCGACCAGTTGAAAGTCCAGATGGTAACCCAATTCAAATTCATTGGAGCGGCCGCTAAAATTCAGCGATACGGTCCGGCGCTTGAATTTCTCCTCCACCACCTTGACCTGCAAATCCGCCTCTTTCGCTTTTTTGACCAAGCGCGCGGATGACAGCTTCAAGACTTCGTCGAAGCCATCGCGCAGGGGGCCCGAGGCCCCTTCCAGATAGATTTTCTTGAATTTGGCAGTCGTATGACCGGCGCCGCGCAAATGGTAACCGCAGGCGCTCAGCCAACAAGCCAGGAAGATAATGAATAGCTTCTTCATTAAATGACGATGTTCACCAGTTTTTTCGGCACCACGATGATTTTCTTGATCGCCTGCCCTTCCAATAAACGCGCGATATGCTCGTCGCCGAGCGCCAACGCTTCGATGTCTTGATTCGAAGCGGCCGCGGCCACCGAAATTTTGCCGCGCAATTTGCCGTTGATCTGCACGACCAATTCCAGCGTATCCTGCGCCAAAGCCGATTGATCGACGGCCGGCCAGGCCGCGCTGATCAGCGCATCGGTGCGCCCCAAATCCTGCCAGAGCTGGTGGCAGACATGCGGCACGATCGGCGACAACATCAACACGACCGCTTCGAGCGCTTCCTGAAGCAGCGCGCGCGCATTGTCCGAGTCGTCGCTGAACTTGTACAAATGATTGACCAGCTCCATGTTCGCCGCGATCGCGGTATTGAAAGTGAAGCGGCGGCCGAAATCATCGCTGACTTTCACTATCGTCTGATGCAGTTGGCGGCGCAAATCGGCCTGTTCCTTGGTCAGATTGGCCTTGTCGAGCGCCTTGACCGGGCGATCCGACTCGACATGCTGATAGACCAGCTTCCACAGCCGTTTCAGGAAGCGGAATGCGCCTTCGACGCCGCTGTCGGACCATTCGAGCGACTGCTCGGGCGGCGCCGCGAACATGATGAACAGACGCACCGTATCGGCGCCGTATTGATCGATCAGCGCCTGCGGATCGACCGTGTTGCCTTTCGACTTGGACATCTTGCTGCCGTCTTTCAGCACCATGCCCTGGGTCAGGAGATTCTTGAACGGCTCGTCGGCGACGGTCAAGCCTTCATCGCGCAGCAGCTTGGTATAGAAGCGCGCATAGAGCAGATGCAGGATCGCATGTTCGATGCCGCCGATGTAATGATCGACCGGCAGCCAGTGATTCGCGCGCGCATCGAGCATCGTCTCGCCGTCGTTGCAGGTGAACCTCGCGAAATACCAGGACGATTCCATGAAGGTATCGAAGGTATCGGTCTCGCGCCGGGCCGCCTTGCCGCAGCTTGGGCAGTTTGTCTTCGAGAAGGTCGGATGCGCGACCAGCGGCGACTGCGAGCCGTCCAGCACCACATCGCGCGGCAGTTCGACCGGCAGGTCTTTCTCGGGCACCGGCACCGTGCCGCAAGCGTCGCAATAGATCACCGGAATCGGCGCGCCCCAGTAACGCTGACGCGAAACGCCCCAGTCGCGGAGCCTGAAGCGCACATGCTTGTCGCCGAGGTCTTTAGCGTTCAGATCGGCGGCGATTGCATCGATCGCCTGTTTGTGGCTCAGGCCGTCGTATTTGCCGCTGTTGATCAGCACCATCGAGTCTTCTTTCGACCCATACCATTCCTGCCAGCCTATCGTATCGAAAGGCTTGTCGTCTTTGCCCGGCGCGTTATTCTCCAGCACCTGGATGGTCGTCAGATTGTATTTTTGCGCGAAATGGAAATCGCGCTCGTCATGCGCCGGCACCGCCATCACCGCGCCTTCGCCGTAACTCATCAATACGTAGTTGCCGACCCAGACCGGCACCTGCGCGCCGGTCAAAGGATGCGTGACCCGGATGCCGGTCGGCATGCCTTTCTTTTCGATCGTCGCCAGATCGGCTTCGGCAGTCCCGGTCTGCTCGCATTCGTGAATGAACGCGGCGAGTTCCGGATTAGTCTTGGCCGCATGCGCCGCCAAGGGATGTTCAGGAGCGACCGCGCAGAAGGTCACGCCCATGATCGTGTCGGCGCGGGTCGTATAGACCCACAGTAACTCCTGTTTGCCGTCCAGTTCGTAAGGAAACGCGAAACGCACGCCGTAGCTCTTGCCGATCCAGTTCGCCTGCATCGTCTTGACCTGCTCCGGCCAGCCGTCGAGCGTGTCGAGCGCGGCCAGGAGTTCGTCCGCATAGTCGGTGATCTTCAAAAACCACTGCGCGATTTCCTTGCGTTCGACCTGGGTGTCGCAGCGCCAGCAGCAGCCGTCGATCACCTGCTCGTTCGCGAGCACGGTCATGTCGTTCGGACACCAGTTGACCGGCGCGGTCTTCTTATAAACCAGGCCTTTTTCGAGCAATTTCAGGAAAAACCATTGCTCCCAGCGGTAATAGGACGGGTCACAGGTCGCGATTTCGCGCTTCCAGTCGTAACCGAAACCGAGCCGCTGCAACTGGCCCTTCATATAGGCGATATTTTCGTAGGTCCAGTCGGCCGGATGCACGCCGTGCTGCATCGCCGCATTCTCTGCCGGCAGGCCGAATGCGTCCCAGCCCATCGGCTGCAACACGTTCTTGCCGAGCATGCGCTGATAGCGGCTGATCACGTCGCCGATGGTATAGTTACGAACATGCCCCATGTGTAATTTACCGCTGGGATAGGGGAACATCGACAGGCAATAATACTTTTCTTTCGGGGAGGTTTCGGACACGTTGAATACGCCCGTCTCTTCCCAGATTTGTTGCACTTCTTGCTCTATAACCAACGGCTTGTAATTTTCTTGCATCCTTCTCGTCTTTTGTCGGTCAAAAGCGTTAGAATACCACAGTTGCTCGAATCGAGAGCGTCATTTTCAGGAGAGGTAAGTATGAATAAAAACAAATGGGTCGCCGCTTATAACGACATCGTGAAGCACCTGTACGAAACGATGGACGAGGCCCTGCACACGCTCGGCGAAGCACTCGAGATTTCGACCGAAAAAGCCGGAAAAACCAGCGATTTGAGCAAGGAAGACCTGGACAAGGTGTCGGGCTACGTCAAACGCGATGTTGAAAGCGCCGCGCACGGCCTGACCGAGAAAAGCGACGATGAATCGCTGTCCGAATGGTTCAAGTTCGATATCGAGCTAATCGAAGACTTTACGCTCGACGCGTTCTTGAGCGTCGCGGATAAGACCCGCATCCAGTTGGCCGAGATCGAAGAACACGCGAAGATCCACAAATACCAGAGCGGCGAAATCACGATCCCCGGCACCTTCATCTGCGACAACTGCGGCAAGGAAATCGCTTTTAAAGAGACTAGCGAAATTCCGGTATGCCCGCAATGCAAAGCAACCACATTTGTGCGCATGTAAGTAAGCGAAACCCTTAGCTTTTGTATTATAATAGGGTTTTAGCCAGCGGATTTCACGGAGCACAACTAAAAATGCGCAGAGTCATTTTCAATCAAAAAGGCGGCGTCGGCAAATCAACGATCACTTGCAATCTTGCCGCCATCAGCGCCGTCGAAGGCAAACGCACCTTGGTGATCGACCTCGACGTTCAGGGCAATTCGACGCAATACCTGATGGGTCAAAAGGTCGCCGAAAGCGGAAAAACGCTGGCGCAGTTTTTCAAGGACACCCTGAGCCTGTCGCTGTTCGGCGGCGGCTCGGGTTCCGGCCTGGAAAGCTTCATTCATGAAACGCCGTTCCCGAATCTTTACGTGGTGCCTTCGCATCCCGAACTGGAATCCCTACAAAGCAAACTCGAATCGCGCTTCAAGATTTTCAAGCTGAAGGAAGCGCTGGAAAGTCTGCAAGGATTCGACCAGATCTATATGGACACGCCGCCGGTGTTGAACTTTTACAGTCAGTCGGCGCTGATCGCGGCGGACAAATGCCTGATTCCGTTCGACTGCGACACCTTCTCGCGCGAGTCGTTGTTGACCCTGATGAACACGATCCGCGAAGTGAAGGCCGATCACAACCAGCATCTCGAAATCGAAGGCATCGTGGTCAACCAGTTCCAGAGACAGGCGAACCTGCCGCGCCAGCTGGTCGATCAATTGATCGCCGAAGGCTTGCCGGTGCTCGCCGCGATGATTTCGCCTTCGATCAAGGTCCGCGAATCGCACAGCCAGGCGCAGCCGTTGATCCATTATGTGCCGAGCCACAAACTGACCGAGGAATTCCGGGCGCTGCATTCCGAGATTCACGGGGATTCTTAATTACCCATCCGTCGCGGGCCGGGATTTAAATCCCGCCTGCCCGCTTCACCCTCAATACAAGCCGTAGGCCTTCGCTGCGCGGATTGTCTCAGCCGGCCGCGATCGTTTTCAACGCCCCAGCACCCCAGCCGCAGGCTCGTCTTCGCCTTCAGACGCGGATCATCCTCAGCGTCAGCTAATCCAGACCGCACAGAGTAAAAATATTCTGTACAATACCGGCGCCTAAACCCCAGCCTGGAAACTCAGTCACCTCTATGAAGAATCTCATCGCAGAACGCCTCACGCCCTGGCAGCTGCCCGTACTGTCCGGCATTTTGATCGGCACCAGTTACATCCCGTTCCCGCCCTGGGCCGCGCTGTTTTGTTTCGTGCCGTTGTGGCTGTTCTGGAACCGGCAAACCCGGCTCAAACATGTTTTCCTCGGCGGTTTGCTGACTTCATTCGTGTTCACGCTGATCGGCTTCAACTGGGTCACCTATACGCTGCACGAATTCGCGCATCTGCCCTGGCCCTTGGCGGTGGTCGGAATGCTCTTCTATGCCTTGCTCGCGCATTTGTTCGTGCCGCTTGCGGGGATGCTCTGGTTTTGGGGCAGAAGCCGGTTTGCCGGGAACGAAAGACTTTCGCTCGCGCTGATGGCGATGATCACGGTGCTGTGCGAGGCCTACTCGCTGACCCTGTTCGACTGGAATTTCGGTTATTCGTGGTACGGCGCGGGAACGCCGATTTTTCATTGGGCCGAAATCATCGGCTTCAAGGGGCTCAGCGCGCTGACGCTGCTCGCGAACCTGCCGCTGTATTGGGCCTGGGTGCGGCGCCGGGAGATTCGCGGCAAGATGCTGCTGGCATCGGTCAGCGTGGTGTTTGTGCTGCTGAATTTCGGCGGCCTATGGCTGAAAAATCGCCTGCCGGTGCCCGATGCGTCGCTCAATGCCCTGCTGGTGCAGGCCAGCATCGAAAACTCGGAAAAGCTGGCCGCCGAACTCGGCAAGGGCTTTCGCCAGGAAATTTTCAAACGCTACATCACCTTGACCGATCAGGCGCTGGAAGCGCATCAGGACAAAAAGATCGATATGGCTTTATGGCCGGAGACCGCGTTTCCGGCAATCCTCGGCCCCGAATTCATCGATCAGGAGTACCCGTCCGCATTGCGAGCATACCTACATGAACGGCAGTTGCCCTTGATTACCGGCGCTTACGGCTATGACCTACTCAAGCGGCTGCCGACCAATTCGCTGTTCGTGCTGAACAAGGACGGCGAACTGTTGCCGGCGCATTACAGCAAGACGATATTGCTCGCGTTCGGCGAATACATTCCGGGCGAGGAAACGTTTCCGCAAATCCGGCAATGGCTGCCCGAAACCGGGCAGTTTGCGCGCGGCAAGGGCCCCAGCGAATTATTGACTTGGAACGGCTTCAAGATCGGCGCGCAAATCTGCTACGAAAGCCTGTTCCCCGAATTTTCGCGCGAACTGGCCGGCCACGGCGCGGAGTTTATCGTGAATGCGACGAACGATTCCTGGTACGGCGCCTGGCAGGAGCCTTATCAGCATATGTACATGACGATGGCGCGCGGCGTCGAATTCCGGATTCCGGTGCTGCGGGTCACCAATACCGGCATTTCGACCGTCTCGCTGGCTTCGGGCGAGATTCTCGAGCGTTCGCCGATCTATCGTCCGTGGAGCGGTTTGTATGAAGTCCGTTACCGGAAAAATCCCGAGCCGACCTTTTATCAACGGGAGTTTTGGCTGGTCCCTGCCCTGCTCTGGTCGTCGCTGGCGGTCTTGTTGGTCATGGGCTGGTTTTCCAGGAACAGACATCCTGACCGGTAAAACCGGCAGGCTTAGATGATATCGAAAGCAGTGTAAGACAATTCCGGTTCGAGTTCGGTCACTTCGATGCTGTCCACGCGCGCGGTGACCGGGCCCTTGCCGCACCATTTGACGAATTTATCGATCATCAGATGCTCGGCCTCGGCATAGATTTCGACCCGGCCGTCCGGTAGATTCCGCACGGTACCGAGGATCGCCAGATGCTTGGCCTTGTTCTGAGTAAAAAGCCTGAAATAAACACCCTGCACGCGGCCGGAAACCACGATTTTTACTCTGCGCATGTTTTTTGTATTCTCCAACAGTAATGGATTTTCGGATTGCGGGAAAAATCTTCCGGGACGGTCGCCGCGCTGATGTCTTCAATCCGCAAATCGGACAGGGCCTGATGATCCATTTTAAAGCGCCGGAAGTTGGTCGAAAAATAGAGTACGCCGTTTGGCGCCAAAAGGCTGGCGGCGTGAGCGATCAATTGTACATGGTCTTGCTGAATGTCAAAAACATCTTCCATCCGTTTTGAATTCGAAAAGGTCGGCGGGTCGAGAAAGATCAGATCGTATTGCCGGCAATACGGTTGCGCAGCTTCCTGCGCCAGCCATTCGAGGCAGTCGGCTTGTATCAATTCGTGCGCGCCCTCGATCCGGTTCAGCGCCAGATTCCGCTTCGCCCAGTTCACATAGGTGTTCGACATATCGACCGTGGTGGTCGCAATAGCGCCTCCCTTCGCCGCATGCACGGTCGCGCTGCCGGTATAGGCGAACAGATTCAGAAAACGTTTGTCTTTCGCCTCTTTTTGAATCCGGAGGCGGAGCGGCCGGTGATCGAGAAACAGGCCGGTATCGAGATAATCCTCGAAATTGACCCAAAACTTGCAGCCGCCTTCCTCGACGACATGAAATTGACCGGCCTCGCCGTGTTTCTCGTACTGGTCGGTATTTTTTTGCTTGCGGCGAATTTTCAGAAACACGTTTGCCTTGGGGATGCCGAGCACCTTCGGGATTTCCGCGAGTACGCCGGCCAGCCGGCGGTCGGCCTTGAAAGGATCGACGCTCTTCGGCGGTTCGTATTCCTGCACATTGACCCAGGTTTCTTCGCCCTGATAGATATCGACCGCGACCGCGAATTCGGGCAGGTCCGCGTCATAGACGCGGTAGCAGGTCACCTGGTTTTGCTTCGCCCATTTCGCGAGTTTTTTCAGGTTCTTTTGCAGCCGGTTCGCAAACATGTCGGCGCCGACAGCCTCTTCCGCGGGTTGCTGGCTGCCTTCGACCGCGCGGCTGATGCGCTCCTCCGGCGTCTTCGCCTTCGGGGTGAAAAATGCCGCGGGCTCGATGCTGAAACGCAGCAGTTTGCATTCGAGGGCGCCGTTATACAACGTGACCGGTTTTTGCGAGCGGATGCCGAGACGGAAACCCAGTTCCGGGTCGCTGATGATCAGCGCGGCCTTCCAGCCGGTAAATCGGGCTTTCAAAATCTCGCCGAAGCGTTGATACAGGTCGGAGGTTTCCTGGGTATCGCCGAGCCGTTCGCCATACGGAGGATTGCAGATCACCAGTCCCGGCGGCCAACTCGCGGCCGCTTCGGCATCGGCAATATCGCGGCGTTCGACATGGATTTTATGTTGCAGACCGGCATTCGCGATATGCGCCAAAGCCGCATTGACCGACTGGCGGTCGAGGTCGAAACCGGCGATGACCGGAATCTTGTCCATGCCGGCCAGTTTACGCTGGCGGGCGTCTTCGCGGATCGCCTGCCAGCGTTCAGCATCGTGCTGTTTCCAGCCGAGAAACCCGTAATAATCCCGCAGCAGGCCGGGCGCGAAATCGCCCGCGATCATCGCCGCCTCGATCAACAGCGTGCCGGAGCCGCACATCGGATCGATCAGGGTACCGCCGGCTTTTGCGATGTTCGGCCAGCCGCTTTTCAACAGCATCGCGGCGGCCAGATTTTCCTTGATCGGCGCCTGAATCGTGATGTCGCGGTAACCGCGGCGGTGCAGGCTTTCGCCGGACAAATCGAGACTCAATTGCGCGCTTTGGCCCAGCAAATGCACATTGACCCGGATGTCGGGCCGTTCAATCTCAATATTCGGACGCTTCTGAAACTTCGCGCGCATCTGATCGACGATCGCATCCTTGACCTTCAAGGCGCCGAAATGCGAATGCGTGATCACCTCTGAATTCTTCGCGCTAAAGGTCACCGCAAAGCTATCTTCCGGACCCATGTGCTCGAACCAGTTGATTTTTTTGACGCCGTCATAAAGATCATCCTGGGTTTTGACCTCGAATGTGCTTAACAACAGCAGAATACGGTTCGCGGTTCTGGACCACAGGCAGACCCGGTAAGCCGTCGCCAGATCACCCTCGAAGGCGACGCCGGCGAGCGCGGGCTTGATATTTTCCGCGCCGAGTTGTGTCAGTTCTTCGCAAAGAACGGCTTCCATCGCCTTCGGAGTCGTGGCGAAAAACTGGTAGTGGGGCATGTTTTAAAAGAATGGGGAGTCAGGCTAAAGCGGGTATTTTACGCCGGATAGGCTGGGTTAGCATAGCACTAACCCATCATGGAGAAGAATCATGGCTCCCACGCTCTGTGGGAACCCGGCTAAGGGCGCTCTGCGCCCCGAATCGCGTAACGGTTTAGAACGCGCGACCCATCGCCTAGCAGGGGAGCGCTAGGCCTGTATGCCGGAAATTTATTGCAACCCGTCCTTTATTGAATTTTGATCAGTTCGACATCGAAAATCAGCGCTTCGTTCGGACCGATGGGACCTGCGCCGCGTTCGCCGTAAGCCAGTTCGGATGGAATATAAAGACGATATTTAGCGCCTTCAGTCATTAATTGTACGCCCTCGGTCCAGCCCGGAATCACGCCATTCAAAGGAAAAGTGATCGGCTCGCCGCGGCTATAGGAACTGTCAAACTCTTTGCCGTCGATCGTCGTGCCCTTGTAATGCACGGTCACGTTGTCGGTCGCCGAAGGAGAAGCCGTGCCGCTACCCTTGGTCAATACTTCATACTGCAAACCGCTTTTGGTCGTCACTATATTCGGCTTTTTGCCGTTTTGAGCCAGGAAAGCCGCGCTTTCGGCCTTTTTTTCCGCCGGTGTGGTCGCATTGGCCAAGGAAACAATCGTTAAACCGACAAGAACCACAGTCACAAATGAAATGATTTGAGTTTGAAGTTTACCCACGGTATCTCCTTTGAAATTATTATTGAAGTCTATAGTGTAACAAAAAAAAAGCCCGGTGGATCGCCTGCAACCCCATTGTTCCTGCGGCAATTTGTCCCACCCCCGCGCAGTAATATCGATTATCTCGCCATTTTCGGCTTCTGGTAAAATAGTAATATTCAAACCACATAATCCCCGGATATGTCGATCCCCATTGTAACGACCGTCAGCCTGCTCTTGTGCAGCAATGTTTTCATGACTTTCGCCTGGTATGCGCACCTGAAGAATCTCGGCAACAAGCCATGGATCATCGCCGCGCTGCTCAGTTGGGGGATTGCGCTGTTCGAATACCTGCTGCAGGTGCCGGCCAACCGTATCGGCTACACCCAACTGTCGCTAGGCCAGTTGAAAATCATTCAGGAAGTGGTGACGCTCTCGGTCTTTGTGCCCTTCTCGCTGCTCTACATGAAGGAGCCGTTGAAACTGGATTACCTCTGGGCCGGACTGTGTTTGCTCGGCGCGGTGTATTTCATGTTTCGGGGAAATCAGACATAAAACGCCATCGAGGCGTTTGCCGGCGCCTCTTCGGAAGGGTCAGGCCGCGAAGCGCGCGGCCTGACCTATCAAGCGGATTTATTCGACTAGAAAATCGCGCATCATGCCCATATCTTCGTGTTCGAGGTTATGGCAGTGATACATGAACAGGCCCTTGAAATCCTGGAACGGCTTGATGATGCGGACCGTTTCACCGGGCATCACCAGGACGGTGTCTTTTAGGCCATTCTCAATAAAGCCGTGGCGCACGCTTTCGTAGTCCTCCTCATTGCCGGCGGCCATGCTGCGGCTGACGATCTGGAACGACTGTCCGTGCAGATGGATCGGATGCGCCATGCTCATCATCATGCCCATGCCTCCCATACCGCCCCCCATACCGCCGTGTTCGCCGCCACCCGGCTCGCCGCCGCCGTGCATGCCTCCCATCATGCCCATGCCGCCTCCCTCGCCGCCGCCATGCATGCCCATACCGCCGCCCATCATACCCATACCGTGGCCACCCATGCCGCCGTGCTGCATGCCGCCGCTTTGCTCTGACCCCTGATGTTCCTTGTTCTCGTCGGAGGCTTTGCCGCCATGCCCGCCGCCTTCGCCATGCGCATGAAAGATCTCCATCAATTGCACCGTGTTCAGGCGGATGCGTTCGTTCGGCTGCACGTCGTCGAACGCATACGGCCGGCCGTTCAGCAGCATCGCCATGTGGCCTTCCGAAATGCCGATCGGCACCGGCTTATTCGCATTCGCGGTATCTTCAACTTTATACCAGTTGATCTTCGATAATTGCTTCGGCAGGGCCGGGCTGTCGCTGACCTTGCGTTTGACCCGCGCGGTAAAGATCGGATAATCGCTGCCGACCGGCAAAGCCAATTGGTGCATCATGCCGCCCATCGTCCCCATCTGGTGACCGCCGCCCATACCGCCCATGCCTCTTTGCATTCGTGCGGCCATTTTCGGCAGCACCCCGGAAAACGGCAGACTGCGCATCACCAGCTGCGAGCCGACCGCGCGGCCCGTGAAATCGACCCAGACATCCAGGCGCTCGCCCGGCGCCAGCATCACATAAGGCTTGTTTTCCGGCGCCTCCAGCAAGCCGCCGTCGACTCCGAGCACGGTGATCGGCGTACCGTCGTCCCAGCCGAGTTTGTAGATCCGCGCGGTCGAACCGTTCAGAAAGCGCAGGCGGTAAGCGCGGCTATCCACGTCGATCGTAAAATCGGGGCGTCCGTTGACCAGGACCCGGTCGCCGTAATATCCCATCATCCGGTCGTGCATGCCGTGCATGCCGGCCACATACACCAATTGATTCTGGTCGTCAAAGCGGCGGTCCTGAATCACGATCGGAATTTCATATTCTCCGGACGGCAATCCGAGCGCCGCCTCCTCGCCGTCATGCACGAACAACGCGCCGGCCAAGCCGTGATAAACCTGCTTGGCGGTGATTTCATGCGGATGCGGATGGTAGATATTCATGCTGGCCCGATTCAGCATTTCAAATTCGTAGACGAAGGTTTGGCCGGGATCGATCGTGTAACGCGGATGGCCGT
>Ga0207967_1000268_pt1 | contig 21460 bp, 19 predicted proteins | sample LakWasMet20_HOW5_2_FD_183866 | JGI IMG/M metagenome (GOLD analysis project Ga0207967, IMG submission 183866) | Freshwater sediment methanotrophic microbial communities from Lake Washington under simulated oxygen tension - Sediment Metagenome... | ecosystem: Environmental > Aquatic > Freshwater >...
GCTTTTTGGGCTACCAATGCCAACAGTCATGACATAGGCGTTGATATACAGGGCATCAACTCAAGACCACGCTATATTATTCAGGATATGGGCGCAGCTACAAGCATTACCTGTCCCGCCGTTTGTTCACGACATAATTATCGAATTACAGTCAGAGCTACGGGGGGCACCAGTAATGCTGTTGTTATTCTCGAATCAATTTTTGAATTGTAAAAGCCAAGCTCAAACTTATTTGCATTTTCATGATCCTCAGAGGACGTAACAAATGAAGACTAAATTTATTAAACATCTGAGTTTCTGCCTGATCGGTACACTTGGCATTCACAGCGAAGTGTATTCAGGGACGATTGCTTCGGTTCCATTGTTTTTAACCACGCCAACCAAGAGTAACACGTTAGTTATTTTGGATAGCTCCAACAGTATGGATGAAGACCCATCAGGCTCAGCGGTTGGCAGTAATAGCGCTGAAAGTAAATCAGAAATTGCGCGCAAAGTAATTCGGGAGCTGATTACTACCTACACGGGCCAAATTAACATGGGATTGATGAGTTATCAGCAACAATCAGCTGTGGACTCATATCTGCATAATTCCCCTTACGATGTTACGTTCAACTCTGCCAATTACAATCCAGCTTTTACTGGCGCCCGGGATTCACTGACCAAACGCTTTAGAAAACAGAACCCAACGAATTTAAACAATTATGTTTATTACAATGTAGCATTACCGTTTTATAACAATGGCGGAAGTCAAGGCAATGGTTTTTGCTATGCTCCCAGTGCAAAAGCATTCAAAAATGGTGAAGACCCGGCTAATGGACCCTGGGACACCTATCGATGCTTCAGTTCCAAAACGGCAACCAATGATATTTGGGATGTATTGCCTGCAAATACCTGGGGCAACGGATTCCAGGAAAACGCATTGGGGTTATCTGGCCTATTTTACAATGGTTTATTAAACCCAACTGACAGTGATTATGCTCAGGGCATTCTGGATTTCGGGAAGCAGATCACTTGGTATTACGTGGGAAGAACTTATTTTTCTAATTCCTCTCCTGGTCGTGGTTTACTCAACAATCCGATTAGATTACTTGATGCCACTCAGGCCACTGCTTTAAACACCAAGCTGGCTTGTAATATTCCAACAGAACCCGCACCTTGTACAGCTAATGGTATAAAAAATGCCGGTCTGACGCCAATAGAAGGAACTCTATTAACAGCTAGGGATTATTTTGCGGGCAATCTGGCCAGCGCTGCCGAAGGATACGCTTCATCAGGTAGCAATATAACTTACCCGTTACCACAATCATGTAATAAAAACTTTGTTATTTTGATCACCGATGGCTTGCCCTCAACTGATAAAAGCGGCAACCTTGTTGCTGATCCAGCAAACGCCATAGCTACTGCAGCAAATGCGGCTGCCAATTTAAAAACCGCTGGCGTACTAACTTATGTGGTAGGTTTTGCACTACCTACCGGCACCGATCCTAATACCTTAAATACCATAGCTCAAGCAGGTGGAACAACTGAAGCACTAAAAGCGACTGATTACGCATCACTCTCCAGCGCTTTAGATAAGATCTATAAAGACATACTAAGTAAACAAAATTCATTCTCAACACTTGCCAACAACGGCCCACAAATCAGTACAAGCAGCTTACTTTATCAAACCACTTTTGATGCTACTGACTGGAGCGGTAATGTTAACGCATTTATTGTAAATACCGATGGCTCACTGAGTGCAACGCCTACTTGGCAAGCTGCAAGTAAGATTCCAGCAGCAACTGATCGTAATATTCTTACTTACAACCCAAGCGCTCCAAGTAATGGTGTTAAAGGAATAGCCTTTCAATGGGCAAATTTAACAAGCACACCCAGTGGTACATCACAGCAAGATTATTTGAATACCCTCAACAGCCTAAATGACAGTAAAGGGCAAGATCGAGTCAATTGGTTACGGGGAAATCAAACTAAGGAAAAATCAAACGGCGGCACTTTAAGGAATCGCGTTAATGTGCTTGGAGACATCGTAAACAGCAACCCTGTCTATATTAGTAACGCAGAAGATTACGACTTTGGCAAACTTGCAGGAACGGAAGGCTCAAGCTACACAACATTTCGCAATAGTGCAGCCTATACCAGTCGAATCCCCATGCTCTATGTCGGTGCGAATGACGGCATGTTGCACGGCTTTGATGCCCAAAAAACCTCAACTGGCGGGACTGAAAAAATGGCGTATATTCCTAATGCGTTAATTCCTCAATTAAGCAAATTAACAAGTCCTAATTACAGTAAACAAGCCTATGTTGATGGAAAAAATGCTGCCAGCGATGCTTACGTAAATACCGATGGAAATGGTGCGGCATGGCACACATTATTAACTAGCACGACTGGCGGGGGTGCCAAAGCACTATTTACACTGGATGTTACCAACCCTTCTGCATTTGGCAATAGTAGCGTGTTATGGGAATTTAATAATAGCAATGATGCTGACCTGGGCTATACCTTAGCACAACCAGCGATTGTAAGAATGCACGATGGTAGTTGGGCGGTTATTGTTGCAAACGGTTATAACAGCACTAATGGCAAGGCCGTACTATTAATTCTTAATGCCGCAACAGGTGCTGTAATTAAAAAAATCGATACAGGTACAGGCTCAGTTGGCACTCCTAATGGCTTATCCAGTCCACTAGCAGTGGACATTGATAACGATCGAATTATTGACATAATTTATGCGGGGGATTTATTGGGTAATTTATGGAAGTTTGATGTGTCTTCCAATACAGCCAACTCTTGGGATGTAGCGTATAAATCTGGAAGTACTGCACTTCCATTGTTTGTTGCTTGCGTTAACGCAGGAACCACCTGCTCAACAACTGACCGCCAACCCATTACTGCCAAACCAACTTTAGGGCCAGTGGGTAGTGATCAGGGCTCGGGTATTATGGTTTATTTTGGTACAGGGAAATATTTTGAGACTACAGATAATGTTGTTGGTAGCACACCTCAACCTCAAGCATTTTATGGGCTATGGGACAAAAATACTAAAGTTGCCAGCACTGATCAAATCACTGACTTAGCAAACTTACAATCGCAAACGATAGACCTCGAAGGACATCTGACTTCTGCGGATGGCATAGTAAGTACCCAAAATTTACGGGTTGTTTCAGCAAATGATTTTTGCTACACAACAGCAAGCTCAAGTTGTACAACCGTTACCGCAAGTAACTTAAAAAAAGGCTGGTATTTAAAACTGCTATCGCCACCCGCTCCTGGGACTGCAAAAGGTGAGCGTGTTATAAGTAAAGCATCACTTTTTCATAAAACAATAATATTTTCCACTGCCATACCTAAAAGCGATCTATGTAGTGCGGGTGGAAATAGCTGGCTTATGATGATCGACTCAATCACCGGGCAGCGAAAAAAGAAAGCCGTGTTCGATGTTTTTGGAAAAGGTACATCTACAGAAGACGGGCAAGTAGATAATTCCGATATGATTACAAGTAACAATGTATCCATGAGCCCATCTGGCATCGATGAAGAAATTGGGATTACTGGTGATCCAGATCTAATGATTTTTAAAACAGGAAGTTCAGTTACGATTTACAATGAAAATACAGAAACCTTTAGCAGCACTGATGGGGCTAGTCCACAACTAACTAATTCTAACAGCAGCGGAGGTGAAGCTACCTCATTCACATCAGGAACTAGTGGCAATAGGAGTAGAAAGAGGATTCGTGATCAAGATGATCCTAATATTGGCATTCGAAGATCATGGCGACAACTACGTTAAAATACCCTCTAGCAAAGAGGGCTTAATAGTTACAAGAGCTCTCTTTGCTTACAATCAATAATTTTGATAAACGCCCAGTCATTCAATTAACCAATTAAGGCAAACATGAAAAAATCCACCGGTTTTACCCTAATTGAACTCATGATCACTGTTGCAATCGTTGGTATTCTGGCCTCTGTTGCATTGCCCAGTTATCAAGATAGCGTAAGAAAATCCAGGCGTTCAGATGCCGAAGGCGCTTTAACCAATATGGCAAATGCGATGGAAAGATATTTTACAACATCCAATACCTATCTGGGTGCCGCTGGAACGACAGCTACTCCGGCTGATACTGGTGCGTCCAGAGTTTACAGTACTCCTGCCGAAACGGCCCAATATTACACATTAACGATTAGTGCGGCGGCGGCAAACTCTTATACTTTACGGGCAACCCCAGTCAGTCCGGGGTCGCAGGCAACCAATGGAATCCTTGAACTAACAGACACAGGAGTTCGCCGGTGGGATAGAAATAATGATGGTGATTTTGCAGATGCCGATGAAACCAGCTGGAAATAATTTTGTTTAGAACATGGTCGAGCATAACTAAACTATTTTTTTGTAAGGTGCGATGTTAATAGCTACAGGTGAATGAATTCGCTCCTACAGGTTTTTCATAAACCGAGATGTTTTTTTACCACACTGCGTCTATAAACACTTTTTGATAAAAGCATCAACATCCTCCTCAGTAAACGGCCAACCTAACACCTGTTCAGTATCAACATGCAATAACACCGGAATACGCAACGCATATTCCGGTTGCCACTGTTCCTGTTCAGCAATATCTATTAGATCAAGCGCTAGCTGAAAATTACTCAATATCAGCTCAGCTTCTTCGCATAAATGACAACCGGCAGTGCCTAGCAATAAAAACTTCCCGGTTGCCATAAAATATCAACCTAACAGTTAATGATGCAAATGCGCCGACAACCAGCGCGCGGCCACATCTTCGGCCATGCCTTTGCGTCTGGCGTAATCGGCCAGTTGGTCTTTATCAATTTTGCCAACATTAAAATATTGCGATTCTGGATGAGCAAAATACCAACCACTGACAGCAGAGGCCGGGTACATGGCAAAACTTTCGGTCAGTTCTATGCTGGTGTGTTCGGTTACGTTCAGCATTTCAAACAACTTGGCTTTTTCGGTATGGTCTGGGCAAGCGGGATAACCTGGCGCAGGGCGTATGCCTTGATAGGCTTCATTCACTAACTGATCATTATCGTAGCTTTCATCAACTGCATAACCCCAATACACTTTTCTAACTTGCTCATGCAAGTATTCGGCAAACGCTTCTGCCAAACGATCAGCCAAGGCTTTCAGCATAATGGCACTGTAATCGTCATGATCTTTTTCGAATTCCTGTAATTTTTCTTCAATGCCGATGCCCGTAGTCACGGCAAATCCACCGATATAATCCGTTTTGCCACTAGCTGCTGGCGCAATAAAATCAGATAAGCAATAGTTAGGACGACCAGGAGCTTTCATATTTTGCTGACGCAAATGGTGCAAGGTTTCTGTCTTTTGTTGACAAGTTTCATCAGCGTAAACCAATACATCATCATCCTGGCTTTGCGCAGGGAAAAAACCTACCACCGCTTTAGCACCTAACCACTGCTCCTTTATGATTTTATCTAACATCAGGTTAGCGTCTTTAAACAGTTTTTTGGCTTCAACTCCCACAACAACGTCGTCCAATATTTTGGGATAACTGCCCGCCATTTCCCAAGTCTGGAAAAATGGCGACCAATCAATGTACTTGGCCAAAGTGGCCAGTGATACATCATTAATTACCTTTACTCCCAAAAACTGGGGCTTTACCGGATGATAATTACTCCAGTTATATTTGTTGGTTCTGGCTTCTTCCAGTGAGTGTTGCTTGGTTTTTGCTTCACGGCCCTTATGACGCTCTCTGACTTCTTCGTATTCTGCCCGAATGCCACTCATAAATTCCGCTTTTAAATCATTGCTGAGTAAATTACTGGCCACACCCACACCACGCGAAGCGTCAGTCACATACACAGTTGCGCCTTGGTAATGCGGGGCAATTTTTACTGCGGTATGTGCCCTGGAAGTAGTCGCGCCGCCAATCATCAATGGAATGGTAAAGCCTTGCCGTTGCATTTCTTTAGCAATATGCACCATCTCATCCAGCGATGGCGTAATCAGGCCGCTTAATCCAATGATGTCCACTTTTTCCAAACGGGCGGTTTGTAAGATTTTTTCCGCAGGCACCATAACGCCAAGGTCAATAACATCGTAGTTATTACACTGCAACACAACCGCAACAATGTTCTTGCCTATGTCATGCACATCACCTTTTACGGTAGCCATTAGAATTTTGCCATTGGTTTGACGATCACCGGCCAATTTGTCGGCTTCCATATAAGGCATTAAATAGGCTACGGCTTTTTTCATTACTCTTGCAGATTTAACCACTTGCGGCAAAAACATTTTACCGGCACCAAACAAGTCACCGACCACATTCATACCGTCCATTAACGGGCCTTCGATTACGTGCAATGGTCGCTCAGCTTCCAAGCGGGCGGCTTCGGTATCTTCATCAATATAATCTGCAATACCTTTTACCAGCGCATGCTCTAATCGCTTAGTCACTGGCCAACTGCGCCATTCTAAATCTTCGGTTTTAGCGATGCCAGTTGTGCCATCGCTACGATAGCGTTCGGCGATGTCCAGTAAGTGTTCTGTGCCGGAACCATCATGGGTATTCAGCACAACCGCTTCGACGGCATCGCGTAAATCTAATGGAATGTCTTCATAAATTGCCAATTGCCCTGCGTTAACAATACCCATGGTCATACCAGCCTTTATGGCATGGTATAAAAAAACCGCGTGTATGGCTTCTCGCACGGGGTTGTTGCCACGAAAAGAAAACGATACATTCGATACGCCGCCGGAAATCAAAGCATGTGGCAAAGTTTGTTTGATTTCGCGTGTTGCCTCAATAAAATCAACGCCATAGTTGTTGTGCTCTTCAATGCCAGTGGCAATAGCAAAAATATTGGGGTCAAAAATAATGTCTTCGGGCGGAAAGCCGACTTGTTCCGTCAAAATTTTATAAGCACGTTGGCAGATTTCAACTTTTCTGGCTTTGGTATCGGCTTGGCCTTGCTCATCAAACGCCATCACAATAACGGCTGCACCATAGCGGCGAACCAGTTTAGCGTGCTCTACAAAAGCGGCCTCACCTTCTTTTAAGGAAATGGAATTAACGATACCTTTGCCCTGGATGCACTTAAGTCCAGCTTCCAAAATATCCCATTTGGACGAATCCAACATGATCGGCACTTTGGCAATATCGGGTTCTGCGGCAATCAACAATAAGAAGCGCACCATGGCTTCTTTGGATTCCAACATGCCTTCGTCCATGTTGATGTCAATAATTTGAGCACCGTTTTCCACTTGTTGCCTGGCCACGTCTAATGCGGCTTCATAATTACCATCGATAATCAGGCGTTTAAATGCGGCAGAGCCGGTGACGTTTGTGCGTTCGCCGACATTGACGAACAAGGAATCCGGGCCAATATTCATTGGCTCCAAGCCGGACAAGCGACATTGTTTTTCGATATCTGGAATTTTTCTGGGAGGAAAGCTTTGTACTGCCTCGACAATGGCTTTTATGTTGGCCGGTGACGTTCCGCAACAACCGCCGATAATATTCAAATAACCACTAGCTGCCCAGTCGGCCAATTCTTGGGCCATTTGCTCAGGGGTTTCGTCATACTCACCGAATTCATTCGGCAAGCCAGCATTGGGGTGCGCTGAAATATAGGTATCCGCTATGCCTGATAGTTCTGCAATGTATTGACGTAATTCCGTTGCGCCCAATGCACAATTAAAACCAAAAGAAATGGGTTTTACATGTTTAAGTGAATTCCAAAACGCTCCCACTGTTTGTCCCGACAATGTTCGGCCAGAAGCATCTGTGATAGTGCCTGAAATCATAACGGGCAAAGCATAGCCCAGGGCATCAAACACTTGCTCAACCGCAAAGATGGCCGCTTTTGCATTGAGTGTGTCGAATACTGTTTCAATCAGGATGATGTCTGCGCCGCCATCAATTAGACCTCGGCTGGCTTCACTATATGCGACCACTAACTCATCAAAGGTAATATTGCGAAATCCTGGATCGTTAACATCTGGCGACATCGATGCCGTGCGGTTAGTTGGCCCTAACACACCCGCAACAAAACGCGGCTTATCCGGTGTTTTCTGGCTGAATTCATCGGCGGCCTGTCTGGCAACTTTTGCTGCAGCCACATTCATTTCGTAAACCAGCGACTCCATATGGTAATCAGCCATCGCTACAGTTGTGGCATTAAACGTATTGGTCTCAACAATATCCGAGCCCGCTTCAAAATATGCACAATGAATCGCTTTGATAATGTCCGGCTGCGTTAAACACAACAAATCATTATTGCCTTTTAAGTCCACTTCCCAGTTAGCAAATCGTTCGCCGCGATAATCCTTTTCTTCCAGTTTGTAGCCCTGGATCATGGTACCCATCGCGCCATCGAGAATTAAAATTCTTTTTGCAAGTTGCTGGTGTAGTAAAGCTGTTTTATTCATGTTGTGTGCCACAGTGTTTTTGGATGTGAAATGTTGCTGATAAAGATAGTGTTGCCTTAACCGCTGGCAGCCTATATCATTTTCCAAATATTTTACGGGAGTTTATCATGTCAAAACCAACATTGATCGAAGTATTCAAGAGTGTATTTTCCGCAGCTATTGGCATTCAAAGCGAGGAAAACCGAAAAAAAGATTTTGAAGCCCAAGGTTCATTACCTACTTACGTGATTGCCGGCTTCGTTTTTACCGTTTTATTTGTGGTTGTACTAATCTTTGTTGTTTCTGCGGTTATGTCGCCGATCAATTAACATAGCAAACTTTCCCGCATAAAAAAAGGCTCAAGTAAACTTGAGCCTTTTTTGTTTAGGCCGTAAAAACTTACTTTTCAGTGGTCTTAAAGCTGTACTTAATGCTAACAAACAACTCTTTCAAACCGCTAAACAGATTTGGAATTGAGAAGGATTGTTTAGTAATAAATTTTAATCTGAGGAACGCAACCGCTATAAAAGCCAAAATTTGTGGCATTAATTCAAAATATAACGATTCGATAACGCCGCCGAAGCCTTGAAAGCCTCCTTCATTTTTTCTATCGCCACCATTAATGGTCTCGTAGTTATCTCCGCCTTCATTGCCACGAACGGATTCCAGGAAGTAGATGTTAACGTCAATCATTAAGGTCTGGAGAATGAAAAAAGCGATGGCCGCTGCTCCAACCCAGAGTATTACGTTGTTTAATTTTGCTTGCATAGCTGACTGATAAATCCAGAGAGCTACTAATATCATTACAAATGCACCGATCATAAAATTATACCCTTTCAGTTATTATCATAATTTTTTTAGAAAAAAGAAAAGATTAGAACAATTTAACACTAAATTTGCGCCATCTTTTTCCACCGCTTTACAATCATCGTATTTCTCCCGACCTGGCGTTGATTGTTTTTTTAATACACCGTTTTCGACAGAATACTTAACTGGAATAACCATTTCTTTGGTTCGTCCGACAGAATCAGTTGATTTTGTCATCAAAACACCGTCGTTATGGAAATCCCATTCAACTGTAATCGCTTTTTTTTCACCGTCCAGTTTAATTGATTCTGCGTACAAATTCCATTTCCCTAACAGCTCATTTTTGTCAATTGAGAGAGTGTCTGCATTTGAGGAAAACGCCCCGAATGCACCCACTAAAAATAATATTTTTTTGTAATTATTTTTCATTTTTGCCTACCCTTACCGATACCAGAGCAATCGATTCTAAACTATACGAGACAGGGTATCGAGCATTATATTTCAACCATAAATTTTAAGTAACTTTTCAAAACCACACTACAATTAAGCCTTGACTTTAAGACTGCCTACAGTATCATAGAATTTCACTTGCTGATTATATTAGCGATTTTCAATATACAAAATAATTATAGGTAGGAGACTCATGGGAGCGATCTTAGATTTGACCGAAATGTTAAAAGAACCAGCCGGTATGGTTGGTGCAGTTGTTGTTATTGCAGCTGGCTACTTCCTCGTTAAATGGGTATTCGCAGAGCATCCAGACGACGAAAAATAAAGTAAGCTGTTTAACAGTCTTATGGTACTTAGGCCGTCAGTTCATTTTAAGAATCACTAACGGCCTTTGTTCCACTCGCCAGTTACAATAACCTTACAATTACTATATAATTTATACATTTTCAATTTAGAAAAATGTATAAAGCCTTCCTTGCAAAATTAGTTCAACTTCACCAACAACAAGTTCCCGCAACAGGTATTGGACTATTCCGAATACTTTATGGCCTTGTAACGTTACAAGAAATACTTTTCTTACTCTTTTTTAATCACCTTATTTTCGACCCTGTCCCGTTCATAGATGTGGAATTCCCCATGATTCCGTTTTTTCTATGTGCCTGGGCTGTCATCGCAAGCTTTGTTACTGTCGGTTATCGGTATAATTTCGCTATTATCAGTAACTATATAATCTGGATCGTTTTTGTCAACTTTACGCCCATGCAACGGGATTTTGATGGTGGATTTGACTTGTTTATGATTGGTGCGGGCTTTTTCCTGCTGTTTATGCCAGGTGACCGAGCACTATCTATCGATAACTTAAGGCGAAAGCTTAGCTTACCCTTTACGCACTACAGCCAATATCCTGCACAAACCGTATCCAGATTAGCGTACATCCTTCCCGTTGCCATCTGCCTGGGTTTTTTGTATTTTGACTCTGCTATTCATAAAATGTTTGCCGAACATTGGCGTAATGGTCTTGGCTGCTGGTTACCAGCAACTCAACCCTATTATGTATCAGCCTTGGACATGTCTCCATTCCTGAACAATGAAATTTTTGAAAAAACATTTGGCTATGCGATTCTAATCTTTCAATTTACCTTCATTTTCTTTTTTACAAAGCGAAACTTACGAATTATTTACCTGTTACTTGGCATGAGCTTGCATTTAGGCATTACCTTGTCATTTAACATATACCCGTTTGGACTGGGCATGCTTAGCTTTTATGCCCTGTTAGTGCCATTTAAATACTGGCGGGCATTTGGGAGTGCGATTTCAGCTAAACAGCCCGCCTTGACCATTTTTTACGACAAACTATGCCCGCTCTGTAATCGCACTGTGCTAACTCTTAACCATTTTGACATCTTCAGTCGCCTGGATTTCAAAAACGCCCAAGAATACGCACAGCAATATCCCGCACTTAAAGCAATCGACCAAAAAACCTTATTAACAGACTTATATGCGCTGGATCGGAACGATCAGGTTTATTCTGGTGTAGGTACTTATATCGAGATATTTAAAGCGATGGGCTATTTATATCCTATAGGTTTGGTGATGAGCCTGCCTGGCATCAAAACGTTCGCAGAAAGCAAATACAGAGCTATCGCCGATGCAAGACAACGCGTTCCTTGTACGGAATCATGCAGCGTCCCGCAAAAGCAGGAAGATACCACGCTGTATCATAAAGTCTTTGAACAATTCAGCAGCCAAAAACCGAAAGCGTTTGCCACCAAGCTGTCAAAAGTTTTAATTGTGTTATTTATTTTGCAATTGAACAGCTCAATTCACTACGGAATAATTTATCGCTTAAAAATGCCCACCAAGCAAAATCCAATTACTAATGTCATTTCCCAAGCAAGTAATTCCCTGTTGTTGCTGTCAGGATCGTTTCTGGGCATAACCCCGCACGCACTATACCTACACGACCATTTCACCGGCTATGACCGTATTTTGGCGATTACCTACACCGATAAAAATGGCATGGAGCAATGGCTACCGTTTATTAATGAACAAGGACGCATTTTAGCGCCCAACTGGGGACGCGTTCATTCCATGTGGGCCAACATTGCAGTGACACCAAATATTGATAATCGACGTTTAAAGAAATTTATTATGAAAGTGACTGCTTTTTGGGGGACAAAAATTGGACTGGATATTAACCAAACGCAATTTCAAATTAAATTGAAGAGAATTGAAGCCCCGTCTTATTGGGTAGAAGACCTGCTACATAAAAACATGTCGGCACCATGGACAACAATCGGGACGGTCAATTGGACTAACAATACAATAGACTATCAGCTACCTGAAGACATCAATAGCTTATAACCGGAATATAAAAATGGTTTTTTTAATATTGCATCCCTATTCCAGTCATGATATAAATTGCGCGTGCTTAGAAGCACACAATTAATAATAAATTAAACCCGTTGGAGGATAACATTATGAAAAAAATCTTAACGCTTTTAGCTATGTCTTTAATGATCATTGGTTTGGCTGGCTGCATGGATGATCCAGATGGTTCAAAACAAAAAATTTCCAGCTCTATCCAACTATAAATTAGGCAACTGATTTTACGAAAAACCCAGTGTTAGCTGGGTTTTTCGTTTTTCAAAGTAAACAAAACCCTCCTTAGATTTAACTCTGTATCAACTTCAAATATTTCTGATACAAAGTTTCCTTATCTTCTTCAAACATCGGGTCTTTGCTAATGCAATCGACCGGACAAACCTCTACACATTGCGGTTCACCGTGATGCCCAACACATTCAGTACACAAAGCCGGATTGATAACATAAATATCTTCCCCTTGAGAAATGGCCGCATTTGGGCATTCTGGCTCACACACATCACAATTGATGCATTCGTCTTTAATAATTAAGGCCATGTTACTCCTGACTAAATTTTTTAATTAAACTCTGTTGAACAATTTTTGGCACAAAACTGGTTACATCACCATTTAATTGTGCAATGGATTTGATAATGCTGGATGAAATAAAAGTGTATTTTTCTGACGGGGTTAAAAACACGGTTTCTAAGTGCGGAGCCAACTGCCGGTTCATGCCGGCCATTTGGAATTCGTATTCAAAATCAGACACGGCTCGCAATCCTCTTAAAATAACTTGCGCACCGTGCCGTTGCGCACAATCAACAAGTAAATCTTCAAAACCGATAACGGAAACATTGGTTAGGTCTGCTGTGACTGACTTAATTAATGCCACGCGCTCATCTGCAGTAAACATGGGCGATTTAGTCTTGTTAACAGCAACAGCCACCACAACGCGACTATAAAGCCTGGATGCCCTCGATATTAAATCAAGATGGCCATTGGTTACAGGATCAAAAGTGCCCGGGTAAATTGCAGTGATTTGCATAAGTTGCGACAGCCCAAAAACCGACCATTTTATAACATTGTGTGCATTTGCTAAATGGCAAAAAACACCAACACGATACTTACGACAGCCAACAGGCCGACACAAACCAGTGAAATTACACCTAAAATCAGCATAAAAGGATTAATCAGCGTCCCTATACTCAAGTACGAACCCGCAATTTCCTTAACTTCACTTAATAATCCCGCTAATGACCACAAGCCTTTGCTGGTTCCCAAAAAGCTCAGTTTTGATAGCGGTTGCTGACGTATTTGTTGCGCTTTTTCCTTAATTTCACTTTTAGCATCCCCCAACATTTGCCCTGCAATCTCAGGTAAATCTTTAAGTTCTTCCAGTGCCCACCAAAAGCGCAATAAAACCAATAACGGTAACAGCGTTAATCCAAACACCATAAGCGTTATGGTCAATGAGAAGTGCTTTAGTTGAAATAGCCAGAACACAATCCAAATCACTAACAACGCGCCCAGGATAAACAGAAAATGCAATTTATCTGCCAGACTGTCGATTAAGGGTAACAGGCGATCAAATATGGCCCATAAGCGTTGTTTGTTTTCTAACGGTTGTGTAACTGGCTCAGTCATACGTTGTGCAACTCAAGATGAGGATAGTTGATGATTAAGCCATCCGTTGAAATAAATGATAAGCCACATCACCGGCGACTTTGTGCTTTAACAACTGCCAACTGGCAGGCATTTCTGTCAATGTCTGTGTGCGGGCAGTTTCGACATAAATTTTAGCATCGTCTGCTAACCACGCCTTATCTTCCAGCCACTGACAAGCTTGCACAGCAGCATTTAAAGTAAAAGGTGGATCCAAAAAGACCACATCAAACAGCTCTGCGCCACCAGCAAGATACCGAAAAACATCCTGATGAACTATTTTAACTTGACTGGCCTTTAGCGCCATTGCCGCTTCAGCAAGACAACGACAGGCATCTGGGTTATTTTCCACTTGCACAACAAATTTTGCCCCTCTTGAGGCCGCCTCAAAACCCAGGGCGCCACTACCGGCAAACAAATCCAAGCATCGTTTGCCGATAATGTCATATTGCAGCCAATTAAATAACGTTTCTCTAACTCGATCCGGTGTTGGCCTTAACCCAGGCGCATCGGCAAATTTAATTTGTCGACTGCGCCATTCTCCGCCAATAATGCGTAGTTTATTTTGCACTTTTACCTTCAGTTTTACCTTCAGTTTTACCTTCAGTTTTAGCTTCAGTTTTGCCAACCGTTACCGTTTGTAATAAGGCAGTATCAATACGGCGCTTAAACGCTTCCTTAATTGACGCCACGGTCACTTGTTCTACGTTTTGCTGAAAAGTATCCAGATAATCCAGCGGCATATCATAAAATCCAATCATACTGACGTAATTGACCAATTTTTTATTGGTATCAAATCGCATGGCAAAACCGCCGGTGATGTTTTTCTTGGCCGCAACCAGTTCGGCTTCAGTTGGGCCATTATTGATAAAATCAGCCAAGGTTTTATTTAACACTTCCAACGCTTGTTGAGTTTGGTCATTACGCGTTTGCAAGCCCACAATAAACGGGCCTTTTTTAAGCATAGGACTAAACGAGCTGGATGCGCCGTAAGCTAAGCCACGCTTTTCACGAATTTCATCAAACAATTTGGACACCAAACCACTGCCGCCCAGAATATGATTGCCCACATACAAGTTAAAATAGTCGGGATCTTTGCGGAAAGTGCCGGGCATGCCAACTAGCACATGCGTTTGCGCGGATGGAAATTCAATATGCTGTTGCTTGCCTTGTGTTGGCATAGCCACATCAGGCAATGGCTCCGGTTTTTGCCCAACTGGTAATCCTGACAGCAATTTTTCCGCTGTTTGTTCGGCTTGTTGCTTATCCAAATCACCCACAATCACTACAATAGCGTTTGCGGCCACGTAATATTTTTTATAAAAGTTGCGTAGATCAGCCACTTTTAAGTTTGTTACGGTCTGCACCACGCCAATGTCTGGGTGGGCATATGGATGATCGCCATAAATCATATTGGAAAAAGCAATCCCGCCGATTTCTCCTGGCGATTCCTCCGATTGCTTAATAGCCGCTAAAGTACGATTTTTTTCGCGTTTAAAATCCGCTTCGTTAAAACTGGGCTTGGCCAAAATAACTTGAACGGTTTCAATGGCTTTATCAAACAATGCTTTTTCAGTTAATGTTCGCAAAGTGATTTTTGCGTTATCGCTGCTAATCCCAGCTCCAAACTGGGCGCCCACGCTTTCAAAACGTTGCGCAATCTCATCGGCATTCCATTTACCTGCACCGGTATCCAATAAGCCAGACGTCAAAGCTGATACGCCAAATTGTTTGCCGTCTCTGGCGCTGCCCGCATCAAAGGCCAACTGTATGTCCACCATCGGCAAGCCTTCAGTTTTTACATAATAGACGCGACTGCCCTGTGGCGTTTGCCAATGCTCAATTTTTGCCGCAGACCAAACAGTTTGACTAAAAATCAGAAAAATAAAACTCAACAGTCCTATACGCATTTATCTGTCTCCTAATGATTTATGACCGTGTTGACCTGGCGCTGGTCGCTGGGATTTATTGATTTTGCTGGTGTCGATAGCTTGCGGGTCCAGATAAGCAACCGTCAGATGATCTTCCAGCAGATATTTTTTTGCCACATCCCTAACTTGTTCAGGAGTCACCTGATTGACTTTATCAACGTATTCATCCACTTTTTTCCAACCTAAGCCTACCGTTTCCATCATACCCAACTGCATGGCTTGATAGAAATTGGAATCCCGTTCATAAACAGCACTAGCTAATACTTGCGCTTTAATGCGTTGCAACTCGTCTTTGCTGATTAATTCATTTTGTAACTTAGCAATTTCTTTTTTTAAGGCCACTTCCATATCCAACACATTTTTGCCTTCAGCGGGCGTTGCTTCCAATTGGAATAAATCTGGCAATCTGGACGTTAACCCATAGCCAGCGCCAGCAGAAACAGCAATTTGCTGTCCACGAACCAAATTGCTTTCCAAGCGCGCACTACTGCCGCCATCTAATACGCCTGCCAAGACTTCCAGCGCATAGGCTTCCCATTCATGCTCAGCCGTTATTAACACGGGCACTTTATAACCCATTACAATTGATGGCAGCTTGGCGGGGGCTTTTACGGTTATCTTGCGCACACCCAATTGCTCAATTTCTGCTTGTGGTTTTAATGGCTTGATGTCGCTGGGTTTTAGTTCAGCAAAATATTTTTCGGCCAAGTCAAACACCGCTTGCGGTTGCACATCACCAACTACCACTAAAGTTGCGTTATTAGGCGCGTACCAGCGTTGATACCAAGCCTGCAAATCTTCCACTTTGTAATTGGCAATATCGCTCGGCCAGCCGATAACCGGATTTTTATACGGGCTATTGCTATAAGCCACAGAATTAAAATATTCGCCCATTTTAGCTTGCGGATTATCATCGGTACGCATGCGCCGCTCTTCAGTGACGACTTCCAATTCTTTTTTCAATTCTTCCGGCAGCAAATGCAGATGGCGCATTCTATCGGCCTCCAGCTCAAAACTTACCGCTAACCTGGATGCCTCCATAGTTTGAAAATATGCGGTGTAATCCTGGCCAGTAAAAGCATTTTCATCACCGCCATTTTCGGCAATAATTTTGGAAAACTCCCCGGCCGCATGTTTATCTGTGCCTTTAAACATCATATGTTCCAACATATGAGAAATCCCGGTGATACCCCCTGGCTCATAGCTGGAACCCACTTTATACCAAACTTGAGAAACCACCACTGGCGAGCGGTGATCTTCTTTAACCAGCACCTTTAAGCCGTTGCCCAATATATGCTCAGCCACTGGCACTGTCGCATGAACAGACATTACCGGTAAACCAAGTATTGCCGTAACTATTAATCGTTTTTTCATAACTCCCTCATTTCAAATAAACATCAGCGCTTCGGACTGTTTCAATAATTAATGGTTCACTGTATTCTATACAATAATCATAAAGTTGGAATTTATTAAACCATGATGAGTGAACTGTCTCTCGCCCCACCCGCCTGGAAATGTTATCTTGATCTATGCAAGCCTAATGTAGTTGCAGAGATGATGTTTACTGCCTTGGTTGGTATGCTGCTGGCTGTACCTAACCTTCCACCAATCGACAAAATGATTTTCGGCAGCATAGGAATCGCCTTTGCCGCCGCATCCGCTGCCGCCATAAATCATTTTATTGACCGGAATATCGACGAAGACCTGTGGTTTAACGTTGATAGACCGTTGCCTAAAAATTACCTAAGTCCAAAGCAAGTAATAACCTTTGCTTCTGCGTTAGGTATTATTGGTATGCTAGTGTTAATCGTAAAAGTCAACTTACTGACTGCCGTATTAACATTTGTATCGTTATTCGGTTATGCGTTTATCTACACTCATTATCTGAAAAGACTGACTTCGCAAGGCATTGTCGTTGGCGGCATTTTTGGTGCCACGCCACCATTACTGGGTTGGTCGGCCATTACTGGCACCGCAGACCCGCATGCTTTGTTGCTAACACTGATTATTTTTGTATGGACGCCACCGCATTTTTGGCCGCTAGCCATTGTCAGAATTGAAGGTTACAAAATTGCTTTCCAAAAATACGGCATCCGCATGTTGCCGGTTACGCATGGAATTCCGCATACCCGTTTACAAATTCTGCTGTATACCATTTTATTGTTTCCAGTTACGCTATTACCTTATTTAACTGGCATGAGCGGGTTGATTTACCTGATTACCGTCATGTTATTAAACATCGGCTTTACCTATTTTGCCGTGTTAATGATGCGTACTGAAACCAGCAAAACCGCCAGACAAACTTTTTGGTATTCCATTGTCTATATAACCTTGCTGTTTGCAGCGTTATTGATAGACCATTACTTTAAAATCATGCCATGACCTTTAGCCACCACGAACAAACCCCACGTCCTGAACATCCATTTGCGGAAACCATCCGCATACTTGGCAAAGGCAAAAAAGGTTCCAGGCCGTTAACCCAGGAAGAAGCCTATAAAGCCATGCACATGATCTTGACTGAGCAAGTGCAACCGGTGCAATTGGGCGCATTCTTAATGTTAATGCGCGTAAAAGAAGAAACCCCGGAAGAATTAGCTGGTTTTGTACAAGCCGCGCGCGACACCTTTAATCTTGACCAAAATCAATCGCCAGTTGATTTGGATTGGTCATCTTACGCGGGCAAACGCCGCCACCTGCCCTGGTTTTTATTATCTGCCCTGCTCTTGGCTGATCATGGCATCCGCGTGTTTATGCACGGTTCTGAAGGCCATACCGCTGGCAGAATTTATACCCAGGATGTCTTAGGCTATTTAGGTATCAAACCCGCTGAATCCATAGCGGATGCCGTGCAACAGCTTAACCAGCACAAATTTAGCTATTTATCACTGGAGCATTTTTGCCCCAAGCTGGATGAAATCATAGAACTGCGCCCGTTGCTTGGCTTACGCTCACCCGTGCACACCCTAGTGCGCCTGCTTAACCCATTCAACGCCGCCTATAGCATTCAGGGCATATTTCATCCCGGTTATCGCCCGGTGCATCAACAAGCTGCCGCGTTGTTAAATCAACCGCACATGTCTGTATTAAAAGGCGAAGGTGGCGAGACTGAACGCAATCCCGATATGGAATGTCTGGTGCAAAGTGTACACAACGGCGAATTAATTGACGAAAACTGGCCTGCACTTTTTAGCCATCGACATGTCAAACCTGAACAACTGGACCCGCAATTACTCGCGCAAATCTGGCAAGGCAGCCAAACCGATGACTTTGCTGAAGCTTCCATTATCGGCACGGTCGCAATTGCCCTGAAGTTGCTTGGTAAAGTAGAAAGCCAAGAACAAGCTCAGCAATTGGCGACGGAATATTGGCAGTCTCGGAACAAACTTAAATTTGGCCAACAACACTGATATTTAACCGTTTGCCACGATAACAACATACATAACCAAAAACCAATCATGAATAAACGCGTTTTGTTAACTCTGGCAGCCAGCATAATCATTAGCGCTTGCGACTATAATCCGCAAAATGAAGCCACCGCCAAGCCGGACCAAACTGCGGCATCACCCGAAAACATCGCGCCAGCTGAAAATATAATTATGCTGGTTTGCGACAATGGCTATGCCATAAAGGCTAATTACCACACGCCAGATGAAGACGGCATCATGTCTAAGCTGTCTTTAGAAATTAACAAAGATACCAAAATCCAAAAATTGGATATGATCCCAGCTGTTGCAGCCAGTGGTGCAAAGTTTGAAACCGTCGACCAGAAAACTTCCTTCTGGGAACACAACGGCGAATTTACCCTGGCCATTGACGACAAAGACCTAAGCGTGTGTAAAGAATCACGCAAAGAAGAAGAATTCAGCACCCAAACCGGTAAATTATTTATTGTTAAAGAAGATAACACCGCCTCAGCCAGCCTAAGTAAAATCACCGTTACAGGCAAAGGCTTTAGCACTAATGACATAACAATCGAATTAAATGATAAAGATCCCATCTCCAGCATGTTTTTGGAAGATCTGAATCAAGATGGCTTTGAAGAACTCTACATTACCACTACCGCAGTGGGCACGGGTAGTTACGGCACCGTTTATGGCTTTGCCTCCAACAAAGACCAAAGCATCAGCCAAATAAGCCTTCCGCCCGTTACTGAAGTTGACTTAAAAAAAGGCGCTAACTTTGAGGGCTATCAAGGCAGTGACGACTTCTATGCTGACAATAACCAGTTAATCCGCGAATTCCCCATATACTTGGAAAAAGACAGCAAAGATACACCCACTGGCGGTCGGAAAGTGGTTTATTACACACTACAAGCTAGTGAGCCGACTTGGCAATTGAACATAGTGAAATCGGAAAAAACTGAGTAGTTCTAAGTCACATACCCGCATAGCTGCGTTGGGTTACCCTCTATTTTGGTAACCCAACATTTAAATGAAAAACATTTTTTGACTTGGCTGACACTAACCTAATCAAACCGACTGGTTCGCCCACGTAAGCCTAAGATGAACTTGATTAAAATCTTTTCGGTATTTGATTTGTACGCCTAACCCAACCTGCAGGGTTCACAGTCTTTCCTGTGTACATTAAAAGCCATATCCGAATGAAAAATATGCCCTATCCAAAAATCCATAAACTCCTGTAAATCATCGGGATGCCAGTTATTGTTGGCAATTTCCTGATCCATTCTCGCCAGCATATCCAACAACTGGTTATGCTCCCTAACATGCGTTTTAAGATTGAAGTACTCGGATTGTTCCATTTGATCTTCCTCAACAAAAAAATGCTCTTTGATATGCTGATAAAGATTATGGCTGTTTTTAACCAGCTGTTCCCGGTTAATGGAACAAACTAGCTGCTCAACAATAACAAATATATCCTTATGCTGCTTGTCAGCGACATCATCGCCCATCCGGTATTGTTCCTGCCAAACAAATTTCAACATGCCGGCAACTTCCTCATTCTGCCGGTGCTTGGCTATATTAAGTGGCGTAGTATTATCGCTGACCATCTTGTAAACAAAATTCTGCCTCGCTCTATGATATTGATCGTTACCGTAAAAGTTTTCATACATTTGGGTTAATTCAAACTTTCTATAAGTAGCTAAAGGTTTTAATGATTCGTCATAACACCGAGCTTTCGCTTTCTCATGCAAAGCTTTTTTTAAGTCATTACTATCCGCCACAGATGCCTTTACCAAGTTTTTGATTTGCGCGAAAAATAACTGATGATTTTTATCGAGAACCTTGTCAATTAAACCCATGCGCCAAGCTCTCTTGGCGCTAATCGGCAAACGCTGCTCAGTGAGTCTGGTTGCCAGTTTCTGCCCAACGCGCTTAGGCAACAAATACGTCCAATATTCGGATCCGTAAAGTTCACCCATATTTTTATAATGCGGATTAAACAGTACGCCTTCCCGAACAAATATTTTATCTGCAGCCAAAGCTAAAATCGCACCCCCTGCTCCGGCGTTACCCGAAACCGCAGCGATGGTCAATTTGTCCATTGTGTTGATGATTTGATAAATCAGATCATTTATAGCATTGATATTTAACCAAGACTCATCAGCCGGACTATCGGCAGTTTCAATATGATTTAGATGGATTCCGTTAGACCAATTATCTTCGCCGCCCATTAAAACGATAGCTTTAATCGGCAAAGTCTGGACATGCTGATAGACCGTCAATAACAACTGACATTGTTCGGTACTCATGCCACCGTTATGAAAAGAACTAAAGATATAAACAATATCATTGTCCAGTTCAAACCAAACCTCCTGGCAAGGCAATTGCCGACCAGGTTTTGTATAATCAATTTCGATAGCCCTGACAGTTTTGGACAATAATCCTTTTAAACT